>Ga0163144_10004702_pt1 | contig 30664 bp, 24 predicted proteins | sample OliLak19BULKMAT1_FD_123175 | JGI IMG/M metagenome (GOLD analysis project Ga0163144, IMG submission 123175) | Freshwater microbial mat bacterial communities from Lake Vanda, McMurdo Dry Valleys, Antarctica - Oligotrophic Lake LV.19.BULKMAT1 | ecosystem: Environmental > Aquatic > Freshwater >... | reverse complement strand
GTCACGCCGGTGAAGCCATTGGCGCTGATCTCCTCGATCGAATTCGCCGCCCCGAAGCCGGAACTCAGCTGGATCGTCACGTTGTTCGCCGTCGCCAGGATGCGGTCCGTGCCGCTGCCGCCGACGACCGAATCAACACCATGACCGCTGCCCACCAGGAACGTGTCGTTGCCCGCACCACCCGTCAGCGTGTCGTTGCCCGTCCCACCGATCAGCGTGTCGTCGCCACTCGTCGCCGTGATCGTGTCGTCACCGGCCATGCCGCTGAACGTACCCTCCTCCCCGGAAGCGGTCATGACATCGTGGCCTGAAGTCCCAGTCAGTATCTGTTCGGCGTCACTGACGGTGATGGTCATCGTCTCGTCATAGGTGGCGCCGGACGCATCGGTGACGCGCGCCACGATGGTGTGGCTGGCCGCCGCTTCGTAATCGACGCTGCCGACGAGCGTGACCACACCGGTCGCGCTGTTGATCGCGAACCGGCCGCTATCGCTGTTGGTGAGGCTGTAGGTCAGGCTTTCGCCGGCATTACTGTCCACCCCGGCGATCGTGCCGATGGTCGTGCCGGCCGCGCTGTTCTCGACGATGCTGCCGCCTGTCAGGGTAAGATCGATCGGCGCCGCATTGAGCAGGTCGGCGGCGGCAAGCGTGCGATCGGCGAAGACGAAATTCTCCACGCCCGAGACGGTATCGCTGCCATCCGCACCGCCATTGCGATGGCTGATGGTGTAGCTGGAGCCGTCGGTCGTGATCGAATAGTCGCGCCAATTGCCGGTGAAGACCGCGCTGTCCGTGCCCGCGCCGCCGATCAGCCGATCGCTACCCGTGCCGCCGGACAGCACGTCGTTGCCGGCGCCGCCATCGAGCGTGTCGTTGCCCGAACCGCCGATCAACGAATCGTTCCCCGACGAGGCCCACAGGACGTCGTTGCCCGTACCGCCATCGATCGTGACATTGCCATAGGCGTAGCGGTTGCTGGTGAGGTCTACGATGTCGTCGCCGGCGCCTGAATTGATCACCTCGATGCCGGCGATGCGCGCGCCGTCGGCAAGGTCGCCGGGATGCGCGCTGTACGAATCGTCAAGGAAGAGCACGTCGTTGCCGCCGGTCAGAACGAGCGTGTCGATTCCAGCCCCGCCATCGAAGACGTCGGTCGATCCATTGCGCGCGTTCAGGCCGACCAACTCGCCGCTCCCCGCGCTGCCCGGGCTGCCCGCGTTCTGCGCGGAAAAGCCGCCGCTCCAGGTCGCATCCGCGCCGTAGTTGAGGACGTCGTTGCCGGCGCCCCCCGACAGGAGATTCGACCCGCTGGAGCCGGACAGCGTGTCGTTGCCGGCGCCGCCGACAACGTTCTCGATCGAGCTGAAACTGTCGCCCTGCGCGTCGCCGCCGCTTGCCATGCCCGCGCCGAGATCGACCGTGACGCCGGCCGTGTCGCCGGCATAGCTCGCGGTATCGGTGCCGGCGCCGCCAATCAGCGTGTCGCCGCCGGCGCCGCCGATCAGCGTGTCGTTGCCGGACCCGCCCTGCAGCGTATCCGCGCCGGAACTGCCGGTCAGGGTCTCGCCGACCACGTCGGTCACGGCGAGCGTCAGCGTCTGGTCGTAGGTCGCACCGTGCTCGTCCGTCGCGCGAACCACGATCGCATGACTGGTCGTATTCTCGTAGTTGAGCCCTGCCGAATTCGCGACCGTGATGACACCGGTCGTCGCATTCACGGCGAACCGGCCGGCGCCATTGTCGATCAGGCTGTAGCTGATCGTCGCGCCTGCATCGACATCGGTCGCGATGACCGTGCCGACACTCGTGCCGACGGTGCTGTTCTCGGCGACGGAACCACCGAGCAGCGTGACCGTCGTCGGCGCATCATTCACCGCAGCCACCGTGACGGCGACCGTCGCCGTCGACGACGCCGTGTCGCTGCCGTCCGTGGACGTCGCGACGATCGTCAGGTTGAAGTCGGCATCCGAGTTCGCCGGCGGCGTGATCGTCAGCCCGGAGAGCTGAGCGGACGTGAGCGTCCACGTGCCGTTGCCGTTGTTCGTCCCCGCGGAGAGCGTCGCGCCGGTCGGCACACCGGAGATCAAGATCGACTGCGTCTCCGAACCGTCGGTGTCGGTCAGGACCGAAGCGATTGTCAGCGCGATCGCGTTGTCCTCGGTGCCGCTCGAACCTGAGACCGTGAGGTTCGGTGCGTCGGCATCCGCCGCCACCGTGACCGCAACCGTCGCCGTCGACGATGCGGTATCGTTGCCATCAGTGGACGTCGCAACAATCGTCAGATTGAAGTCGGCATCCGAGTTCGCCGACGGCGTGATCGTCAGCCCGGAGAGCTGAGCGGACGTCAGCGTCCACGTGCCGTTGCCGTTGTTCGTTCCCGCGGAAAGCGTCGCACCAGGCGGCACACCAGAGATCAGGATCGACTGCGTCTCCGAACCGTCGGTGTCGGTCAACGCCGAGGAGATCGTCAGCGCGATCGCCGTGTCCTCGGTGCCGCTCGAGCCCGAGACCGTGAGATTCGGCGCGTCGGCATCCGCCGCCACCGTGACCGCGACCGTCGCTGTCGACGATGCGGTATCGTTGCCGTCGGCTTCCGTGGACGTCGCAACAATCGTCAGATTGAAGTCGGAATCCGAGTTCGCCGGCGGCGTGATCGTCAGCCCAGAGAGCTGAGCGGACGTCAGCGTCCACGTCCCATTGCCGTTGTTCGTTCCCGCGGAAAGAGTCGCACCGGTCGGCACACCGGAGATCAGGATCGACTGCGTCTCCGAACCATCCGTGTCCGTCAGAGCAGAGCTGATCGTCAGCGCGATCGCGCTGTCTTCCGTGCCGCTCGCCGCCGAAACCGTCAAATCAGGCGCGCTCGCGGTCCGATCGAGGCCCGCGGTCGGCGTAGGCGGCGGCGGGAAGAAATCTCGCTGCGATCCGAGATCCTGAATGCTCTGATCGGGGAGCGGCGGGTCGTCGCGCGTCGTCGCCAGGCTGACGGGCTGCTCTTCCCGCGCGTCATCGCGTACGCGCTCCCGCGTGACGTCACCGAACAGATCACGCGCCGGATCCGCGCCGCGACCCTCGGCAGCGGCCACGGAATCGCGCAAGCCAGACCGCTCCTGGGCTGGCGCATTGAACTCCGGCGTATCCCGGTCCGGCTGCCGGTCCGTAGCGGCGTCGCCTACGCCCCTGAGCTGCACTGAATCCATCGTTCCGCCCGCAAGCGGTCGATCACCGATGATGTCCTGAGCGCCGCCGCCGACGCTTGCCGGCGTACTCCCGCGGTGAATGCCGCCGAGATCGCCACGCTCGTCATTGGCCGCGCCGACGTTGCGTTCGCGGCCCTCGATGCGCTCGTCGCGGCGCGTTCGTTCGGGCGCGTTCTGGAGCACGGTCAACTCATCGAGAATCAACCGCTCGCGCGAGATGTCCTTGCTTGTGCCGTCCGCCATGGGGTGTTCCTCGCGCGCGATGGACCACGGCCTTCTCGCCGATTCAGGGCGCGAGACGGTCGTGGGTTACCCGGCGGAGTGGGGCCGCTCCGCTTGGTGGTCCGGGTGGCGCGAAGATCACCGCAGCGGCTTTAACGAACTCTCAATGGATACAGTTAAGCCGCTGAAAATTGCGCGTTCTACTGGCAGTTTGTGGAAAATCCGCGCGATCGGCAGAGCCTGCGCCCGGGACGCCGCAGGAATCGAATCAGATCCAGAGGCGCTCGCTCTCGCGCGCCGAATAGAGCGACGCCACGAAATCGGCATAGCCGTTGAAGAGCTGCGACGGCACGCGCTGGCCGCCCTTGCCGATCAACTCCTCCGTCGCCTGGCTCCAGCGCGGGTGCGGGACCTTCGGATTGACGTTGGCCCAGAACCCGTACTCGGCAGCCTGGATCTCTTCCCAGAAGCTCTTCGGCCGCCGATCGGTGAAGCTGAAGCGCACGATCGACTTGATGTTCTTGAAGCCATATTTCCACGGCACGACCAGCCGGATCGGCGAGCCCATCTGCTTGGGCAACGGCTTGCCGTAGACGCCGGTCGCCAGCATCGCGAGTTCGTTGGTCGCCTCGTCGATCGCGAGGCCTTCGACATAAGGCCAGGGATACCAGCTCGCGCGCTGCCCCGACGCGACCTCGGGATTCTTGAAGGTCTCCATGCGGATGTACTTGGCCGAGCCGAGGGGTTTGCAGAACTCGACGAATTGCTTCATCGGCATGCCGGTCCAGGGCACCGTCATCGCCCAGGCCTCGACGCAGCGGAAGCGGTAGGTACGCTCCTCGAGGCTCAGCGCCTTGATCAGATCGTCGATTCCGATCGTGCGCTCCTTCTCGACCATGCCGTCGATGCGGATCTCCCAGGGACGGATCTCCAGTTTCTGCGCGGGCTGCCAGACATTCTTGGACGAACCGAATTCGTAGAAATTGTTGTAGGTGACGGCGATCTTCTCCTCCGTCAGCTCGCGATCGACGCGGTAGCGCATGGACCGCATCGCCGGGTAGAGCGGCAGCGAGGGATCACCCGCCGAAAAATCCGGCAGCTTTTGTTCGCCGCCGAGGCCGAACCAGGATTGCCCCTGGAGCGCCAGCGAACCCACCGCTGCCGCGCCCGCACCGAGCAGGCGGCGCCGGTTGAACACAAAGGATTCCGGCGTCACCGCCGAGTCCGGAATCTCCCATCCGCGCTTGCGACGAATCATCATGCGACCGCTCTCCTCGACTGGACCTGAGCCTTCTTACGCCAGCGCGGGCGCCGCTTGCGATCAAATCACGGCGAGCGGTTCAGATCGCGCCATCCCGACGCTTCTTGCGCAGGGCATCGACGTTGCGGCGGACACTCTCGAGATTGGGATGCACGGCGAGCGCCTTCTCGAACGCTGCGATGGCCTCCTCGGTGCGATCCTGCTGCGCACGGATCAGGCCGAGACCCGAGAGCGCTCCGAAATGCCGCGGCTCCAGCTTGAGCACCTTCTCGACATCCTCGGCCGACGCGTCGAGCGCGCCCATCATGAACAGCACAGTCGCGCGCTTGTTCCAGCCCTCGGCATAATCGGGCGTCTGCTTGACGATGGCATCGAAGACACCGAGCGCGGCGGGAAGATTGCCCGTCGCCATCGCGCCGACACCGAGTTGCATGAGGCTGTTCGCGGCCGGCCCGCCACCTTGCAGCCAAGCCTGCCAGATCAGCCCCTCGATCGTCTGCGCTTCGGCGGCATTCCTGGTCGTCTTCAGCCGTTCGAAGAGCGGGTCGAGCGCCGCATCGGCGGACCGTCCCGGGGCGATGATCGCGATCACCAGAGCGAACGCGATCGTGAGAATTCGCATGCGGCGCATGGCGAAACACTAGGCCGGGAATACGGCCCCGGCAATCCTCGCAATGCCCCGTCCGTCACGTGAGATGCTGGTTCCACGGGCACGATCGGGTACAACGGGCGCCATCACGAGTTGGGGACTGGCATGAACGAGAGCAGCTACTTCGCCGCGACCTACGAGGAGGCGCGGGGAAAATTCCTGGCCGCCGCGGCGGCCAGCGGCGCCACGATTTCGCACACACAGCACCCCCTCCGCGGACCGTCCGGCGAGCGTCTGTTCTGCGATGTCGCCGTGCTCGGCAATCCGAACGCTGTCAAAGCGATCGTCGTGATCTCCGCGACGCACGGCGTCGAGGGGCATTGCGGTTCGGGCGCGCAGGTCGCGACTCTGCGCGAGGGCGTCCTCGCGGCGCTGCCCATCGACACGAGCGCCGTGCTGGTCCACGCGATCAACCCGCATGGCTTCGCCTGGAGCCGGCGCGTGACCGAGGACAATGTCGACCTCAACCGCAACTTCGTCGATCACCAGGCGCCCTATCCGGCGAACGCGCCCTACGACGAGTTGCGCGCCGCGATCTGTCCGACGCAATGGGACGCAGCGACACGTGCGAGCTCACGCAGAACGCTCGATGCCTATGCGAAGACCCATGGTCCGATGAAGCTGCAGCAGGCGATCTCGGGCGGACAGTTCAGCGATCCCCTGGGCGTGTTCTTCGGCGGTCATGCGCCGACCTGGTCGAACCGGATGCTGCGCCGGTTCTTCACGCAACTCGGTGCGCAGGCGCGCGAGATCGCCGTGATCGACTATCACACCGGCCTCGGCCCCTACGGCTACGGCGAGATCATTGCGCCGTATTCGAGCCGCGATGCGGCGTTCCTCCGCGCCTGCGCGTGGCTGGGCGCCAATGAGGTCGCATCGCCCGATGCGGGAACTTCGACATCCGCCCCCCTGGTCGGCACCAATCAGGCCGGGATGCAGCAGGCGGCGAAGGAGTCACGCGTCACCATGGTCGCGCTCGAATACGGCGTGCGCCCGCTCGAGGTCACGCTCGATGCCGTGCGCGGCGATGCGTGGCTGCATGCTCATGGCGATCTCGCTTCGACACAGGCGCGCGAGCTCGAGGCGCATATGCGCGACACGTTCTACGGCGACGAGCCGCGCTGGAAAGAGATGATCGTCGCGCGCGGCTTCGACATCACGCGCCGCATGCTCGCCGGTCTCGCGAAGACCTGAGTCAGGCTCAGCTCACCGGCAGGAAGCCCTCGACCGAGAGGTACCGTTCGCCGGTGTCGTAGTTGAAGCCCAGCACACACGCGCCGGCGGGCAGCTCCGGCAGCTTCTGCTTGATCGCGGCCAGGGTCGCGCCCGAGGAGATGCCGACCAGCATGCCCTCCTGCCGTGCCGCCTGGCGCGCCATCTCGCGCGCCGCCTCGGGATCGACCAGGATGACGCCGTCGAGCAGCGCGACGTGGAGATTGGCCGGAATGAATCCCGCGCCGATACCCTGGATCGGATGCGGCGCGGGCTTGCCGCCGGAGATCACCGGCGACAAGGTCGGTTCCACCGCGAAGACCTTGAGCTTGGGGAATTTGGCCTTCAGCACCTGCGCCGTGCCGGTCAAGTGACCGCCGGTGCCGACGCCGGTGATCAGCGCATCGAGCCCCTCGGGGAAGTCGGCGAGGATCTCGCGCGCGGTCGTCTCGGCATGGACCTTGATGTTCGCGGGATTCTCGAATTGCTGCGGCATCCATCCGCCCGGCGTTTCGGCGACGAGTTCGACCCCGCGCTCGATCGCGCCCTTCATGCCCTTCTCACGCGGGGTCAGCACGAACTCGGCGCCATAGGCGAGCATCAGACGCCGACGCTCGATCGACATCGAATCCGGCATGACGAGGATGATCCGATAACCCTTCACCGCCGCGACCATCGCGAGGCCGATCCCGGTATTGCCGCTGGTCGGCTCGATGATCACGCCACCGGTCTTCAGCTTGCCTGTCGCCTCGGCATCTTCGACCATCGACAGCGCGATGCGGTCCTTGATCGAACCGCCGGGGTTTGCGCGTTCCGACTTGATCCACACTTCGTGATTGGCGCCGAACAGCCGGTTGATCCGGATATGCGGCGTGTTGCCGATGGTCTCGAGGATCGAGCGCGCTTTCATCAGGGAGCCTCCGAAGTTTGAACCTTCAAGCTAGGCGCGTTGCCGTGCCCGTGCGCACAAGTTTTTCTTGAGCCGGCTTCAAGCGATCGCCTCGGGCTTCGGCCCGCCCGTGGCCCAGTCCAGCAATTCAACCGTATGCACCACGGGGGTTTGCGTCCCACCGGCGAGTTGGGTCATGCAGCCGATGTTGCCGGCCGCGATCACGTCGGGCCGCACGCGCGCGATGTTGGCGAGCTTGCGCGTCCGGAGCTGCCCTGCGATTTCGGGCTGCAGCAGATTGTAGGTGCCCGCCGAGCCGCAGCAGAGATGCCCCTCCGGCACGTCCCTCACCGCGAAACCCGCCGCCATCAGCAGCGACTTGGGCAGGGTCGTGATCTTCTGGCCGTGCTGCAGCGAGCAGGCGCTGTGATAGGCGACCGTCAGCTTCTTCGGCACATTGGCGGGCGCGAGGCCGAGGCTCGTGATGATCTCGCTGATGTCCTTCGCGCGCTCGGCAACGCGGGCAGCGGACGCCGCCCAATTCGGATCGTCTCGAAACATGAAGCCGTAATCCTTGATCGTCGTGCCGCAGCCCGACGCGTTGATCACGATCGCGTCCGGACCGACGCCGTCCCAGAGGCCGAGCCACGCCGTGATGTTCTTCCTGGCCGACTCATGAGCTGCGTCACTCTTGCCGAGGTGGTGGGTCAGCGCGCCACAGCACCCGGCCCCGGCGGCGACCGCGACCTCGCAGCCATGGCGTGTCAGCAACCGGATTGTCGCCTCGTTGATGCCGGGCGAGAGCACCTGCTGGGCACAGCCGGTGAGCAGCGCCACTCGCATCCGCCGCTGGCCCTGCGCCGGAAAGATCTGCGGCCGATCCATCGGCGATGGCGTCGGCAGCGAATCCGGCGCGAGGGCGAGCATGGCGCCGAGCCGCGCCGGCAGAAACTTCGCGAAGGGTTTGGCGAGAATGCCGCCGACCAAGGCGGCGCGGAACAGCGTTGGACGCGGCAGGATCAACGCCAGCAGCTTGCGCACGACACGGTCGAAGAGCGGGCGCTCGAACGTCTTCTCGATATGCGCGCGCGCGTGATCGACGAGGTGCATGTAGTGCACGCTCGATGGACAGGTCGTCATGCAGGACAGGCACGAGAGGCAGCGGTCGACATGCTTCACCGTCGTCGCGTCAGCGGCCGCGCCGCTCTCCAGCATGTTCTTGATCAGATAGATGCGGCCGCGCGGGCTGTCGAGCTCGTCGCCCAGCAGCACATAGGTCGGGCAGGTCGCCGTGCAGAAGCCGCAATGAACGCAGCTGCGGAGAATCTTCTCGGACTCCGCGACATCCGCATCGGCAAGCTGGGCGAGGGAGAAGCTGGTCTGCATGGGATTTCACATGCCCGCGTAGAGCCGGCCCGGATTGAGCACGCGGCGAGGATCGAAGCTTTCTTTCACGCGTGCGGTCAGGCGTGACAGCGCCGGCGGCTGCGGCTGAAACACGGACATGCCGGCGCGCAGCGGCTCGGGCGCGCGAAACAGCGTGGCATGACCACCGCTCGCATCGACGGCTTTGCGCACTTGCGCAGCCGAGGCGTCATCGGCGGCGGAGACCGCGAGCCAGATCAGCCCGCCGCCCCAATCGAGAAACGCCGCGCCAGGCAAGGCGGCGGCGATGCTCGCCCCCGCGCTCGGCGCCACGGAGATCCGCCACACCGCCGCTTCACGATCGGGCAACAGGGCAGCGACATCGCGGATCTCCCGCCACAGCGCCACCGACCGCATGGAGTGCAATTCCTCATCGCGCGCGCGACCCGCGAGCAACGCGCGCAACCCCGCGCACCGCGCCGCGACCGAACCGGGTGTGCCCTCGATGCGCAGCGCCGTCACGCTCATCCCGGCGTCGCGCACGAAATCGATGTCCGAGCGCATCGCGATGGCGGCCGGCAGATGGGCCGCGCCGGAGACGTCGAACGGCGCGTTGAGCGCATCGGCCATCGCGTGCGTCGCCGCCGCGCCATCGAGACCGAACAGCAGCACGCTGCGCGATTTCGGCGGCGCCGGCAGAATCTTGACCGTCACTTCGCTCAGGACGCCGAGCGTGCCGAAGGCGCCGCAGAAGATCTTCGGCAGGTCGTAACCGGTGACGTTCTTCACGACCTTGCCGCCGGCCTTGAAGATCTCCCCGCGCCCGCTCACGGCCTGGAAGCCCAGGAGATGATCGCGCGCGGCGCCGGCCTTGATGCGCCGGGGTCCGGACAACGCGGCGCTCAAGACACCGCCGAGAGTCCCCTCGCCTGCGCTGCGGCCGAAGAGCAGCCCGCTATCCATCGGCTCGAAGGCCAGCATTTGATTCCCGGCGCGCAACGCCGCCTCGATCTCCGCCATCGGGGTCGCGGCGGCGACGGTCAGCACGAGTTCGTCGGGTTCGTAGCTGACGATCCCGGCCAGCGCCGAGACGTCGAGCGTGTGGCGCGCCTGAACGGGCCGACCGAGGCCGCGTCGCGTGCCCCGCCCGATCACTTCGAGCGGCGCCTCCTCGGCCGCCGCCCAGGCGACGACATCGCGCAGCTGCGCTTGCGTCTGCGGCTTGAGAGTCTCGGTCATCAGAACCGCGGCAATTCGGGGAAAGGCAGTGCGCCGGCGCGCACATGCATGCGGCCAAGCTCGGCGCAGCGATGCAGGATTGGAAACACCTTGCCCGGATTCAACAGGCCATCCGGATCGAAGGCGCATTTCAGCCGCTGCTGCTGCTTGAGATCATCCTCGGTGAACATCGCGCCCATGAGATCGCGCTTCTCGACGCCGACGCCATGTTCGCCGGTCAGCACGCCGCCGACCTCGACGCAGAGCCGGAGAATGTCGGCGCCGAACGCCTCGGCGCGTTCGATCTCACCGGGCTTGTTGGCATCATAGAGGATCAGCGGATGCAGATTGCCGTCGCCGGCATGAAAGACATTGGCGAGACGCAGATCGTATTTGCCGGCGAATTCCTTCATGCGGCGCAGCACTTCGGGCAGGCGTTTGCGCGGAATGGTGCCATCCATGCAGTAGTAATCGGGACCGATCTTTCCGACCGCGGGAAACGCGGCTTTGCGGCCGGCCCAGAACCGCATGCGCTCATCCTCGCTCGTGGACGTCCGCGCATAGACGGCGCCGTTGTCGCGCGCGATCGTCTCGACCGCGCCGATCAGCTCCTCGACCTCGGCCGCGGGTCCGTCGAGTTCGACGATCAGCAGGCTCTCGACATCGAGCGGATAATTCGCATGCACGAAGGCTTCCGCCGCATGGATCGCCAGCTTGTCCATCATCTCCATGCCGCCGGGAATGATCCCCGCGGAGATGATCGCCGCGACGGCCGCGCCGCCTTGCTCGACGGAAGGGAATCCGAGCAGCACGGCGCGCGCCGTATCCGGCTTGCGCAGGATGCGAACGGTCACTTCCGTCACGACGCCGAGCAGCCCTTCCGAGCCGACCATCACGCCGAGCAGATCGTAGCCCGCCGCGTCGAGATGCTTGCCGCCGAGGCGCATGATCTCGCCATCGATGGTCACGAACTCGACGCCGAGCACGTTGTTCGTCGTCACGCCGTATTTGAGGCAATGCACGCCACCGGAGTTCTCGGCCACGTTGCCGCCGATGGTGCAGGCGATCTGCGACGAGGGATCCGGCGCGTAATAGAAGCCGTCGCCCTGCACGGCATTGGTGATGCCGAGATTGGTGACGCCAGGCTGGCACACGACCACGCGATTGGCGTAGTCGATCTCCAGGATCCTGTTGAACTTGCCCATGCCCAACAGCACGCCGTCGCCCAGCGGCAGCGCGCTGCCGGAGAGCCCGGTACCCGCGCCGCGCGGCACCACTTTGATCGCATTGGCCTTGCAGTAGGACAGCACGGCGGCGACTTCCGCCGTCGTGCGCGGCAAAACCACCACCATCGGCATCTGGCGATAGGCGGTCAGCCCGTCACATTCGTACACGCGCCGTCCTGTTTCGGAATCGATCACGCCGTCGCCGGGCACCAAGCCACGCAGCGCCGCGACGATCTGGTCGCGCCGCGCCAGCACGCCCTGGTCGAGAGCGGGCATCTTCAACATGCAGGCGGCTCCTCGAAGAATTCAGCGCGAGAAGAACTAGAGCGGCGCCGCCATCCTGTCCAGGAATCCGGCGCACGAACCCCGACGGTCACTCCGCGGCGAGGACCGCGAGAATGCCGCGAATCGCGGTCATGAAGCGATCGCGGGCGATGTGGGGCGTGACATTCCACGTGGCGCTCACGCACACGCGGCGCTCGCCTCGGGCCGCGAGAACCGTCGCGCTGATCGACGTGTCCGTCGAGCCGCCCTTGTACGCGCTCCACTCCCAACCGAGCGCGGCGGCCGGACCAGGATTGACGCGCAGCTCCGGGCGCTCGGCCGTTTGCGTGATCAGCGCGCAGAGCTCGCGCGAGGTGAAGAGATAGTCGATGTCGCTCGCCAGCGTATCACCCCAGACCAGCGGCAGGTCGCGGCCCGGCGGAAGGGCCGCGAGCACGCCGCGACGCGCAGCGACATCGCCGCCGCGCCACAGCGCGAGCGCCTGCGGATCGGGATGGACGCGAAGCAGGTGCAGCTCTCGTGTGGTCATCAAGGGACGGCTGCGCGCTGGCGCCGCGGCGTCGAGCGTGGCGCGTCCGACGACATCCATCAGCGCATCCGTCGCCGTGTTGTCGCTGATGGCGATCATCATCGCCGCCAGCGTGCCCAGAGCGACCGGCGTGCCCGCCGGCCACGTCCCGATCATGCCGGAGCCGGGCGCCCGCCATTCCGGGCGCAATGCGACGACGCTGTCAGCGCGCAAACGGCCGTCGCGCAGCGCCGCCGCGTATTCGCGCAGCACCAGCAGTTTGAACGCCGAGCCGACACCGAGCGGCCGGTCCGCGTCGTGCGCGGCGCGCTCGCGACCCGAGTCGAGTATCAGGAATGCACGCTGCCCCGGCAGCGCGGCGACCGCGGCGGTGGCACGCGCGAGAGTCTCGGGCACCACGACGGCGCGCTCGAAGAACAGGCTGCGGATGCGGCCGCGCGCATCGAGGGCGATCCGCGCCGGCACGCGCGCATGCGCGAGAATGACCGTCCAGCGATCGCCGTCGCGCAGCGCGCCGCGGTAGGCGCCATGGCTGCGCAGCAATTCATCGCGCGACGAAGTCAGACGCTCGAGCGGCACCTCGCCCAGCAGCGTCGGGGCGAACCAGCTTGCTTCGAGTTTGGTGGCCTGAAAGACGCGGGCGAACGCGGCGAGCGCATCCGCCTCGGTGATCCCGAGCCCCGGCGTCGGGAGAGGTTGCGCGATGGCGAGGACGGCGCTCCCCACCCACCATAACAGCGCCAGGACAGCACGCCAGACATGGCGAAGCTGCCCTCGATCAAGTCCAGAAACGACACCGCGCCGGCCAACCGGCCGACGCGGAACGCAGCATCCAAGGCGGACGGCTATCGCCATCCGCGGAGGTTCAGCCCTGACGGGCCTTGAAGCGTGGGTTCGTCTTGTTGATGACGTAGACGCGACCCTTACGGCGAACGACGCGGCAGTTCTTGTCGCGCTTCTTCGCCGATTTCAGGGAGTTGACGACCTTCATGACTCATGCTCCTGCGCGGCCCCGGCAACGGTCCAGAGGCTTGAAATGGCCGCGGGTTATAGGTGCGGGCCCGCCTCCGAGTCAAACCCTGGAACAGCCGCCGGCTCAGCCCTTCTTGATCCCGTGGACGCGGGCGAGCTTCAGACTGCCCGAATCGAAGGCCGCGATGCGTTTTGCCCAGAGATCGAGCTCCCGCGCCAGCAGCGGTTTCTCCTCGGCCGAGACCGACTTGCCCTTGATCTCCTCCGCGAGCCGGGCCCATCCGGCCAGGACCTGGGCCTTGAAATTGGGCGCGAAATCCTCGGCGACCCGGACATTGATTTTCTCATGCTTCAGCGCCCCGGCGATCAGCTCGATCGTAGGTGGCGCCAGCCCGGGATCCTCGGCCTCGCGCCAAGCCCGCAGTTCCGGCCCGTCGGCATCGGCCGCCGCCAGCGCATACTCGATGATCATGATGTGCCCGCCCGGTTTCAGGCAGTTGTTCAAGCCCGTGATCAGGGCTGTCTTGTCTTTGACCAGGCCCAACACCTGCCGCCCGAAGATCGCGTCGTAGCGTTTGTTCGGCAGTTTTCCGGCCGCTGGATCGAAGGCCTGGATGGACACCTTCTTGCCAAGCCCCGATTTCCCGACCGCTTTGATGGCTTCGGCGGCAAGCGTCGCGGACGGCTCCAGCCCCTCGACCCAGGCGCCAAGGGTCTTGGCGATCACGCGCGCGCCACCGCCGAGCCCACAGCCGAAATCCAGCAGCGTCTTGTTCTGATTGAGATTGAACGGCTTGACCAGATCCAGCGCCGCGTCCGCGCCGCCGGGGAAGTTGAACCCGTCGCCCCAGATCAGCTCGGCAACGCGCACCCGCTGAGGCGACCATCTGTCGTCGGTGGCTCGGGCGGCCTGGGCTGCGGTGGCCGTTTCGGCCACAGCGCCATCCGCAGCTTCGCCTTCGGCGGCTTCCACATACTCGAAGCCGTCCCACCAGGCATGAAAGCGCCGCTTGAATTGCGCGACGTGCGGGCCGACGGCGAGAGCCATTGCCTCCTCGGCAAGTTGAAGCCGATCACCTTGCCCGAGACCGGTTAAGAAACGGCTGGCGCGCTGGGCGCTACAGGCCCAGGGCGATCGCTGCGGCGAGACACCCCGCCCCCGCGACGACACCCGCGAGCAACCCGGCGCGCCTGACGTGGAAGGCGCCCAGCGCAGCGGCCGTCGCGAGCAGCCGCGCCGCGAGACTCGTGGTTTCGAGACGCCCACCCGGCAGCAGGATCAACCGCGCGGCTGAGATAGGTCGCGAGCGCCGCCGGCCACCAGCCCGGCGATCAGCAAGCCCCAGCCCGAAGAGAGTTGATGGAAGATCGGCGCGATCGACACGGCACGCGGCAGATCGTCGGTAACCGCGAAGCCGACGAAGAAGCAAAGCCGCTCACCGCGCGGCAGCGCTGGCGCACGCAGGTCGAAATTCGTTCAGTTGCTCTTGATCGGGATGCTGCGCGTCTTCGCCACTTCAGCGCGCGGCTTCTGGATCGGTCACGTGCAACACGCCTTGGCGATACTCCGCGTCGACGGCGCCCGCGCTCGGCGTGAATGGCAAGGTGAAGCTGCGGCCGAACGAGCCGCAGCTGCGCTCGCTCATGAACCATTCGCCTTTCTCGTCCTTCTCTTCGCGCTCAAGCTTCTTCTCGCCACTGATCGTCAGCACGTCACCATCGGGCGTCAGATCGACATCCCTCTCATCGCATCCTCCTTCACCGGCGCGCAGGAATTGCCGCCTTCCCGCTGGCTGACGGAAGCGAACGCCTGGCTTTCGATGCGGTCGCACGGCGCGCGCCGCGACGCATCGCCGCATCACGCGAGGCCGCGCGCCCGGCACAGGAGCACGAGCCCCTCGTAGCTCATATGCGCCGCGAGGAAGGCCGTCGCGCCGAGGTGATCATGCGGCGGGCTGACCGTGTTGACATCCACGGCCACGATGTCGAGCCCGGCGAAGCCCTGCATCAGCTGGATGCCTTCGCGCGCGCTCAGCCCACCCCAGACGGGCGTTGCCACGCCGGGGGCGACCGACGGGTCGAAGACATCCATGTCCCAGCACAGGAAGACCGGGCGACCGCGCATCGCGGCGTGGATCTCCCGCAGCACGTCATCGAAGCCGCGGCGGATCAGCTCGCGCATCGTGATCACGCGATAGCCGTGCCCCGTGGCATGACCGATGACGCCCTGCACCGAGGTGGTGCCGCGGATGCCGATATGGAACGAGTTCCGTGCATCGATCAGCCCCTCGGTCGCAGCGTGCGTGAACTGGGTGGCGTTGTTGTATTTCTCCTCGTTCGAATACCCGTAGGTATCGGTGTGGCTGTCGACATGCAGCGCGACGAGATCCGGGTAGCGGCGGCGCAGCGCGCGCAGCTGCGGCAGGCTCACCGCGCCATCACCGCCGAAGGTCAATGGGGCGGCGCCGGCCTCGACGATCCGCGCGGTCGCCGCCTCGATCGCGACGAAGGCATCGTCGATGCGGCCCGGCGTAAGGCGCACATTGCCGCAATCGATGAGGCCCAGACGTTGCACCGGATCGAAATCCGCGGATTCCGGATTGAACCGCCGGATCAGCCGCGATTGCTCGCGGATGGCGTCGGGGCCCTGGCGCGATCCAACGCGGAAGGGATGGGTGCCGCAATCGAAGGGAATGCCGAGCACGGCGGCCTTGGCGGCGCCGACGTCATGACGATGCGGCGCATCCATGAAGGTCAGCGCCGGCGTGTAGAGTTCATCGCCGCCCATCGAGCGATCCGTTCAACGTGCGCGCAAGGCGACGTCGATCGCGAAGCGCAGTTCGCTCGCGATGAAGCCGCGCCGGAACGCATCGGCAGTGAAGCAGAAGACGTCGAAGACGTAATGATCGGGCGTGAGATCCTTGAGCAGCACGATCGGCGCCGGAAACGTGAGCACGTCGTTGCGCGCCTTGACGCAAGCCAGCAACATGTCGCGCAGGCCCTGCGCATCGCCGCGGAATTGCGGGATCTGAATCGTCACATCGACCCGCGCCATGCTGTCGCGATGGGTCCAGTTCAGCAGATGGGTCTGCAGGAACTCGGCATTCGGGATCAGCACGGTGCTGCGCGCGAAGGTCTCGATCTCGGTCGCGCGCACATTGATGCGCTTGACGATGCCCTGGTTCTGTCCGATCACGATCCAGTCGCCCTGCTTGATCGGGCGTTCGACGAGCAGGATCAGGCCGGAGACGAAATTGTTGACGATGTTCTGCAGGCCGAAGCCGATGCCGACCGAGAGCGCGCCGGCGACGAATGCCAGGTTCGAGATGTTGAGCCCGAGAGTCGAGACCGCCATCGTGGCGGCCAGCACGAGCCCGACATAGCCGAGTCCCGAGCGCAGGCTGTGTCGGACGCCGATGTCGAGGGTCGTGCGCGGGAAGATCCGCGTATCGAGCACACGCTGCAGATAGCGCGTGACGGTGACGGCGATCATGAACACCGCGCTCGCCAGCATCACGTCGGCGAGGGAGAACGTGTACGAGCCGATGCGCACGCCCTCGAGCAGGCGCGACCAGAACACCGCCACGTCGTCGACGGTCGCGCCCCAGACGATCAGCAGCCCGATCACGATCCCCACGAGGATGGTGAACTCCAGCAGCAGCGACAGCCAGAACTCGGCCAGACGCATCGCCTCGGCGCCGATCGACAGACCGTTCAGGATCCGCGTGGCCAGTGGCGATCCTGGCGCGAGAAGTTGTGGCAAGCCCTCGCGCACGAGCCGCCGCGCTGTCGTCCCGGCGCCGAGCACCAGCGACGTGCCGATGACACCGAGCGCAACGTATTGCGCCAGCGTGCTGAAGCCGACTGCCGCCAGCGGCACGGCGAGCACGGCGACCACCAGCGCGAAATTGCGCAGCAGATGCCAGCCATGGCCGCTGCCCCAACCCGGCGCACGGCGCGCGCGCTGGATCGCCCAGGCGAGCGCGACGCAGGCGAGCAGCGCCCAGAGCGCGAGGAAGGAATCGACATCCTCGAACGCGCCCATCGCGCGCACGACGGCCCAGTCCAACGCAACCACGCCCGCGAGAACGGTCAGCGCGCGCGCCAGCGCCTGCGCTGCCGGCTCATCGATCGTCGGCAGTCGCCATCCCGCCCGCCCGGGCACGAGCGCGATCTGGATCGCCCAGCGCATCGCCATGAAGACGGCGATGCCGGTGATGGCGCCGCCCATCAGGGCGCGCGCGATCGCGTTGGGCAATAGGTCCTCGTCGGGCAAGGCGCGATAGGCGAGCACTCCCGCGACCAGCCAGGCCATCGCGCGATGCAGCCACTCGACGGCCCCCGCGCAGACCCGCGCGGGCGCGGCGTCGGGCGCCCGCTCACCGCCCCAATCCAGGCCGACCCGGCGCAAGCCGGGCGCACCAATTCGCCCGAGTAGCCACCCCACGGCGAGGCCGGTCAACGCCAGCGCCGCGACGAAGATGGCGGCGCGGCGCACATCGGGTTCGTCGATCACACGGCCGATCCAGACACGGATCGATAGCGACGTGATCGCCAGGACCTGATTGACCTCGCTCGCGGCGCGCAGCCAATTGCGCGGATCCATCGGCGTCGGCTTGACCTCGGCGAGCGTGCGCGCAAGCGCCTCGATGCGCTTGCTCGACAGCCGATCGAGCGCCTGATCCGCCTTGGTGACGACCAGTTCTCCCTGGTGAACCCAGCCCACCGCCTCGGCGACCGCCGTTTCCAGGCCGCGCCGCCGCTCGGCGACATCGGCGGCCTCGACTTGCCCCTCCACGGGTTTGCCGAGCGATTCGAGCAGGCCCCTGCGCGCCTCGACCTGCTCCTGCGCGGCGGCCCGCAACGCCTCGGCTTCGGCCTTCACCGTCAGGGTCTGTGCGTTCAGCGCCTTGATCTTGGCTTCAGTGAGTTTCAGCGAGCCGACTTCGCGCAAGGTGCGATCGAGCACGCGCTCGGCGTCGACGAACTGCGACCGCACCTGAGCCGGATCGAGATCGGCGGCAATCGCGAGGGATCCCGCCCAAACGACGACGAGCGCGCCGAGCAGGAGGCGCAGCACGATCGTCATGACGGCACGGCGGGTCGCACCACCGTGGTCTTGCCACCACGGACGAATTCGATGCGGTTGGGAAACAAGGTCGTGACCTGGCGGCGATGCGAGACGACGATCATGGTCTTGTCGGTGAGCGTGGCGACCAGCGCCTGGGTGATCGCCATCTCCCCGGCTTCGTCGAGGGAGTTCAGCGATTCATCGAGGATGACACAAGGCGGGCGCGCAAGAAAGGCGCGCGCGATCGCGATGCGCTGCTGTTCGCCGCCCGAGAAGGGCTCGCCCTTCTCGCTGATCTTGGTGACCCGACCGGTGCTGTCGTGCTGCATGCGCGCTTCGAGCCGCGAGTCGCGCAGGATCCGGCGAATCTCGTCATCGGACGGCGACAGCGCCAACGCGACGTTGTCGTGAACCGTTCCCGGCACGAACGCCGGATTCGCCCGCATGAAGAAGAACAGTCGCTTACGATCGGCAAGCGTGAGTTTGGTGACGTCGAAACCGCCGATCGTCACTTGGCCGCTGACAGGAACCTGCAGCCCGAGCAGCACCGAGATGATCGTCGTCTTGCCCGATCCGGACTCGCCGAACAGTCCCATCTTCTCGCCGGCATCGATCGCGAAGGAGATGCGATCGAGGATCACGTCGCCGCGCGGGTTCTTGACCGTGACCTCGTTGAACTCGATGCGCCCCCAACCGGGACGCGGCGCCTCGATGATCATGGGCGCCGCCGATCCGATCAATCGGATCGGCGCATCCGCCGTGTTCGCGGTGATCCGACGCAAGGCCGCACGCGCATCGTTGATCATCGGCCACGCCTCGCCGATCTGCGACAGGCACGGAAAGATCAGCATCGTGTAGTAGGCGAAGACGAGGAACTTGCCCACGGGCGGCGCGCCGTTCTCCGCGAACGACATCAGCATCACGAGGCACAGGGCCGCCGAGGTGCCGATGATGAACTGCATGCTGGCGTGGTAGTGGCTGTGCCGGATCCACAGCATCCGGTTCATCTTGTAGAGCTTGCGGGTGAACGCCGTGGTCCGGGTGAGGAACAAGGTGCGCAGGCCGGAGAAGCGCAGATCCAGGTTGCGCTGATAGATCGTCGCGAGCAGGCCGAGATAGCTCTGCTCGAATTCCAGTTTGCGCAGGTAGCGCGACTTGCGCCACTGCGCGTAGACCGCGATGCCGATCGTGAGCAGCAGGATCTCGACGAGCAGGAACCAGAACAGCCATTGCTCGACGAAGAACACGATCGTCAGCATCATGACCATCTGCAGCAACGACATGCCCGTCGCCACGATCGCCTCGCGCATCAGGCGCTGCACAGCCTCGACGTCGCCCGATGCGGCCGCCAGAACGATGCCGGGTCCGGCGTCGCTCATGGCGCGATAGGGGCCGCGCAGCAGGCTGGCGACGATCGACCCGCGGATCGAGCGCACCACGCGCTCGCTCATTCGGCTGATCACCAGCTCCGCCGCGATCATCGCGCCGAACACGATCAGCTCCAGCGCGACGATGATGCCCGCATACATCCACAACCGCCCCATGAATCCGGCGGTCGCGGCTTCAGCCCAGGCGAAGAAGGTTTCCGGCGCCGGCGGCTCGATCAGCATCTTGATCGGGATCGGCCGCAACACCACGGCCACGCTCTGGCACGCGGCGATCACGAAGGCACCCAGAATGGCGCGCCGCCAAACCGGGTTGTGCCGACTCAGAAGCCGATCGATCTCGGCAAGGAACATTCGGCATCAACCTCAACTGGCCCGACACGACTCGCCGCCGGCGCGCCGCGAAGGTGGCGCGAGCCCCGTCGACATGTCGAGAGTCTTGCGTCGCCGTTCAGCCGGCGCGAGCGGTGCGACGAGGCTCCGGTGCGACCAGCGTCGCCATTCCATCCTGCAACGGCATTTCCGCCGCCACTGCGAGTTCGCGTCGCGCCTGGGCGGGATCGCCCATCGAGACCCGGATATCGCCGGGCCGAGCAGCTTCGTGCACCGCGCGAGCCTCGACGCCGATGACCCGCGCCATGGTCGCGAGCAACGCGTTCAGTGCCGTCGGTCGGCCGGTGCAGACATTGAACACGTCGAATCGCGAGCTCTTCAGCCGGGTCATACGGGTCATCGCGGCCACGAGATGACGCACGACATCGCCCACGAAAACGAAATCTCGCACCTGCTCACCATCGCCGAAAATCGTCAGCGACTGGCCGGATCGAAGCCGATCGGAAAAGATCGAGATCACGCCGGAGTATGGCGAACGAGGATCCTGACGCGGCCCATAGATATTGAAGAAACGCAGCGCGGTGGAGGGCACGCCCACCAGGCTCGCGGCGATGCGGGCATGCTGCTCGCCACCGAGCTTGTCCGCCCCGTAGAAGGAGATCGGCGCAGGGCTGCGCCCCTCATCGACCGCGGTGGCGCCGGCATCGCCATAGATCGCCGCCGAGGAGGCGAAGACCACAGGTACGCCGATCCCGGCGCCGCGCCGCGCGGCGTCGAGCGCGTTGATCGTGCCGCCGAGGTTGACCGCGCTCGCGCGCTGCCACTCGTCGAGGCAGCGCTGGACCGATGCGATGGCGGCGAGATGGAAGATCCCGTCCACGCCCTTGGCGATCGCGGCCACATCGGCGCTGTTGGCGACATCACCGACGACGAGCTGCGCCCGCGGATCGAGATTGGCGCGATGTCCGGACGAGAGGTCGTCGAAGACCACGACCCCGTGCCCTGCGCCCAGCAGGGCATCGACCAGGTGCGACCCGATGAAACCACACCCGCCGGTGACGAGATAACGCATTGCTCTAGGCCCTTTGCCCAATACGCTGCAGCCGGCACGCCTGTGGCCAGCCTGGACGTCCATGCTGGCCGTCCGCCGGAAAAGGAATTGTGAAGATCGTCAGCGACCAACCCGTGACGGATCGACGGCCGGGCAGGAACTATCTGCCCGCACCACCCAGCACCACGAGGCCGAGCGTCTTCAGGAGGATCCGCAGATCGAGGAGGAGGCTGTGTTGACGGACATAGTGCAGGTCGAAGTCGAGACGCCGCGCCTCGTCGCCCGAATCCCACTGCGCCATCGTCTGCGACCAACCCGTCAGGCCCGGCTTCACCCGATGACGCTGCGGATAGTCGCGCAGGATCGCGCTGAGGCTCCGAACGCGTTCAACGGATTCAGCGCGCGGGCCGACGATGCTCATCTCACCGCGAATCACGTTGAGGATCTGCGGCAGCTCGTCCAGGCGGGTGCGATAGAGCAGCGCGCCGAATCCCGTCCGCTGGTCGCTGTTGGTGGCGCAGGTGCGAAAGCCGACCCAATCGAATTGGACCCCGCCACGGCCGACGCGTGCCTCGCGGACCAGCACCGAGCCGCGGGCAGTACAGACCAGGATCAAGGCGATCGTCAGCATCAACGGCGCGACCGCCACGGCGATCATCGCGCCGAGAGCGAGATCCACAACGCGCTTGGCCGCCGCGTGCAGGGTCCCTGCCGCGCGCTCGTGGTCGTCGCTGACCGAACTGCGCTCTGCCTCGTACGCGCCAACAAGGCCACGCGCCTGATGGGTCATCGTGGCATTCAAATCCGATACGGGCCTCGATTCATGAGCAGCCATGGTTCCCTCCGCTTCAACACGGCGACGTGCTTGCGCGGAGCTCCCGGGCCCCTGGATGAGCTTCGTCCCGCATGCGGGCGAAACTTCTTATAGCTGGGAGTCGCCTACCCCAGCCGCGTTAGAACAACAAGCAGGTTCATACGCCTGCGCTCTGCATTTGAGAAGCTCTCTCCACGCCGGCGCTCGAATTTCGCTCACGAAATCCACGGACTAGCGGCCGCGCCGGTCCCGAAAACACCGCACGGCTGCGTCCATGGTTCAATTGTCGCTTCACGATGTGCCCCCTATTGTCCCTGCTCAGTCTTCCCCACCTGCCAGAGCCCATGCCCCCAAGCCACAACCCCTTGCTCCCGCTCCCTTCGAATGCGCTAACGGTCGACGTGGAGGATTATTTCCAGGTCCAAGCGTTGGAACGCGTCATCACACGCGAAAGCTGGGACCAGCGCGAAGTCCGGGTCGTGGGCAGCACCGAGCGGGTCCTCGCGATCTTCGCCGAGGCCGATTGCAAGGCGACGTTCTTTGTCCTCGGCTGGGTCGCCCGGCGCCACCCGGAGCTGGTCCGGCGCATCGCCGCTGCCGGCCACGAGGTCGCCAGCCACGGGCTCGAGCATGTCCGCGTCGATCGCCATACGCCGGAAAGTTTCCGTGACGACGTCATGACGACCAAGGCGCTGCTCGAGGACATCGCGGGCCAGGCCGTGCGCGGCTATCGCGCGCCGAGCTTCTCGATCGGTCGCGCTCAGTTCTGGGCCTACGACGTGCTCGCCGCGGCGGGCTATGCCTACAGCTCGAGCGTCTATCCCGTGCGTCATGACAATTATGGAATCCCCGAAGCGCCGCGGACCAGCTTCAGACCGGCGAACGCGCCCGCGATCATCGAGCTCACCCTGCCGACCCTGAGCGCCGGCGGTCGCAATCTGCCCGCAGGCGGCGGCGGCTTCTTCCGCCTCCTGCCCTATGCGGCGTCGCGCTGGTCGATCGCCAGACTCAACACGGTCGAGAAGCGCCCGTGCATCTTCTATTTCCATCCCTGGGAAGTCGACGCGGCGCAGCCCCGCGTCGATGGGCTCTCGGCCAAGAGCCGCTTTCGCCACTATTTTAATCTCGAGCGCATGGCGCCGCGTCTGCGCCGCCTGGTGCATGATTTTTCATGGGGCCGTCTCGACCGAGTATTCGCCGCGGAGATCACCGGCGAGCAGCAGGTTCCGACATGGGCGCCGACGATGTCCGGCGCAGCAGCAGCCTAGTACCAAACTCGCGGCACGCGCGTCGAAGGGTTCGACGCCGTCCTTCGACTGGCTCAGGATGGGACCAATTCCAAGGATCCGGAGCCGCGACATGCCGACCACGATCATCACATGAACCGGCTGCTTCTGGCGGCCGGCTGGCTGGCGAAAGCGCTGGCCGTCGTGCTCGCGATCATCGTGCTCAACTTCCTGCTTCTGCGTCTGGCGCCAGGCGATCCAGCTTCGGTGCTCGCCGGCGAAGCGGGGTCATCGGATGAGCAATTCCTGGCGCAGATTCGCGCCGAATACGGTCTCGACCGGCCGCTGCCCGAGCAGGTCGCGGTCTATGTCGGCAACATCGTCACCGGCAATCTCGGCTACAGCTATCGCCAACGCCGCCCCGTCGCCGATCTCATCTTCGAGCGCATGCCGGCGTCGCTGCTGCTGACCGGCACGGCCTTCGTCCTGGCGCTGCTTCTTGGCACGACAGCGGGCGTGCTCGCCGCCAATCGACAGGGGCGCTGGACCGACAGCGCGATCACGGTGCTGGCGCTCGTCCTCTATGCGATGCCCCTGTTCTGGCTCGGGCTCGTGCTGATCCTGCTGTTCTCCGTTCAGTTCGGCCTGTTGCCCGCGTTCGGCATGCTCAGCATGGGCGGCAAGCTCAACGGACTCGCCTATGCGCTCGATGTCGCGCGCCATCTCGTTCTTCCCGCGGCGACGCTCGGCCTGTTCTATGTCGCGATCTATGCGCGACTCACGCGCGCGTCGATGCTCGAGATCAGCACCATGGATTTCGTGCGCACGGCGCGCGCCAAGGGACTGCCGCCGGGCCGCATCGTGCGCGCGCATATCCTGCGCAATGCCATCCTGCCCGTGATCACCATGGCCGGCATCCAGGCCGGGCAGCTGGTCGGTGGCTCGTTGGTGGTCGAGACTGTCTTCGCCTGGCCGGGGATCGGGCGCCTCGCCTTCGATGCCTTGGCGCAACGCGACTACAACGTGCTGCTCGGCGTCTTTCTGGTCAGCGCCGTGATGGTGATCGGCTTCAACCTCGTCACCGACATCGTCTACCGCGTTGTCGATCCGCGGATCGCGGGGCGGTCATGATCGATTTCTGGCGGCGCTTCGCAAGCAACCGCGGCGCCGTACTCGGCCTGGCGACGCTGGTGGTGATCGCGACGATCGCGATGCTCGCGCCCTGGCTGTTCCCCGGCGACCCCTGGGACATCAAGGCCCGACCGATGCAATTCCCGAGTTCGGAATTCCCCATGGGCACGGACATGCTCGGCCGGGATGTCAGCGCCGGCGTCGCCCATGGGGCGCGCGTGTCGCTGATGATCGGCCTGGTCTCGACCGCGGCCTCGGTGCTCCTGGGCACGACGATCGGCGCCACCGCCGGATTCTTCCTGGGTCGCGTCGACGAGGCGTTGATGCGCGCCACGGAATTCGTCCAGACCATTCCGAGCTTCATCCTCGCGATCGTGCTGGTCGCCGTGCTGCGGCCGGGAATCGTTTCGATCGTGATCGCGATCGCGGTCGTCACCTGGCCGCCGGTCGCGCGGCTGGTGCGCGCCGAATTCCTGACGCTGCGGCAGCGCGAGTTCGTCGAGGCCGCGATCGTCATCGGCTTGCGCCCATCCGCGATCATGCTGCGCGAGATCCTGCCCAATGCGATCTCACCGATCGTGGTGATGGCGTCGCTGATGATCGCCACGGCGATCCTCACCGAATCCGCGATCAGCTTCCTCGGCCTCGGCGATCCGAACCTCATCAGCTGGGGCTACATGATCGGCGCCTCGCGCTCGGTGCTGAGAACGGCGTGGTGGCTCAGCGTCTTTCCCGGCGCGGCGATCTTCCTCACCGTGCTCGCCATCAACCTGCTGGGCGAAGGTCTCAACGACGCCCTCAATCCGCATCTGCGCCGCCGCGGCGAGGGCGCATGACGAGCGATGCGCTGCTGACGTTGGATCGCCTCACGGTCGCTCTGCCGCGTGGTGCGGATCGCGCAAACGCCGTCGAGGCGCTGAGCCTCACGCTCGCCAAGAACGAGATCCTGTGCATCGTCGGCGAGTCGGGCTCGGGAAAATCACTGACGGCGCTGGCGGTGATGGGGCTGCTGCCGACAGGCGTGGCGATCAGCAGCGGCGCCATCAGGTTCGACGGCCAGGATCTCGGCGCGCTCGACGATGCGGCCATGCGCGGGCTTCGCGGCGCGCGTATCGGCATGATCTTCCAGGAGCCGATGACAGCGCTCAATCCGGTGATGCGCGTGGGCGATCAGATCGCGGAAGTGCTGCGTTTCCACGGCCGGGGCGATGGCATCGACGCGCGTGTGGGCGAGCTCCTGGGCTCGGTCGGTCTCCCCGACCCGGAGAGCTTGCGCCGTGCCTACCCATTCCGCCTCTCCGGGGGCCAGAGACAGCGCGTCATGATCGCGATGGCCCTCGCCCTCGACCCGGCGATCCTGATCGCCGACGAGCCGACGACCGCGCTCGACGTCACCACGCAGGCGCAGATCCTGGCGCTGATCAAATCGATCCAGGCCACGCGCGAGATGGGCGTCCTCTTCATCACCCATGATTTCGGCGTGGTGGCGGAGATCGCCGATCGCGTCGGCGTGATGCAGCAGGGACGGCTGGTCGAACTCGGCATCGCTTCGGATGTGCTCGATCGACCGCAGCACGCGTACACACAGGGTCTGCTCGCGGCGGTTCCGCACCTGGAGCCGCGCCGTCGCGTTGCGCTCACGAGCGAGGTCACCCTCGCCGCCGAGCACATGTCGAAAACCTTTGCCGCGCCGGCGGGATGGTTCAAGCCGCGAAGGCGCGTCGACGCCGTGAAGGACGTGTCGATCCAGGTGCGCGCCGGCGAGACACTCGGGGTCGTCGGAGAATCGGGCTCGGGCAAGTCGACACTGGCGCGGCTGATCGTTCGCTTGGTGGAAGCCGATGCGGGAAGGGTCGCGATCCGCGGCGTGGAAGGTGATTTCCTCGAGCTGCCCGCCAAGGAGCTGCGCCATCGGCGCCGGCGCGTCCAGATGATCTTCCAGGATCCCTATGCGTCACTCAATCCACGGCGGCGCGTCGGCGACATCATCGCGCAAGGACCGCTCGCGCATGGCGAGGATCACGCGGTCGTCCGTCAACGTGTGGCGGATCTCCTGCGCCTGGTGCGCCTGGATCCGGCGAGCGCGGATCGCTATCCGCATGAATTCTCCGGCGGCCAGCGGCAACGCATCGGCATCGCGCGCGCCCTCGCGCTGGAACCGACTGTGCTGATCGCCGACGAACCCGTCTCCGCCTTGGACGTTTCCGTGCAGGCCCAGGTGCTCGATCTGCTCGACGAGCTGCAGCGACGCCTCGCTTTCGCGATGCTGTTCATCACCCATGATCTCCGCGTCGCGGCGCAAGTCTGCGATCGCATCGCCGTGATGCACGCGGGCGAGGTGGTGGAATACGGCCCGACCTCCCAAGTGCTCGCGACACCGGCCCATGCCTATACGCGTCAGTTGCTCGCGGCGGTGCCCGGTCGGCGATGGTCGACGGCAAACGCCGCGGGAATGAATCCTGCGGCGCCGCGTTCTTGACTAATGCAGCCGCGCGCGGGGCGTGGACGCCCACTCGAAAGGAAACCCTGACATGAAACGGATGACATCGCTGAGCATCATCGCGCTCATCGTCACGCTTCTCGGCCTCGGCCCGATCGAAGCGCGAGCGGCCGGACCGCTGGTCACGGAGCTGGCGCAGGCGCAGCCGATCGACATCAACTCGGCGACTGCCGACAATCTTCGCATGCTCGATGGCGTCGGCGAGGCGCGAGCAGCCGCAATCGTCAAGGGCCGGCCTTACGCCAACAAGCTGCAGCTGGTATCGAAAGGCATCATTCCGCAGGCGGTCTACGAGAAGATCAGCGAAAAGATCGTCGCCAAGCAGCGCTGACGGCCGCCTCCCATCGCTGCGATGCCGCCGTCGGCCGCCGCCCGAGGGCGAAAACGACCGGGCTGTCGGCGAGATGCCGGTTTGAGATGGGGCTCGCGTTCCCTATCCTGAGGGACGCTCGAGCTTCCAGCCGATCCGCAACCAAACCGAGAGGGAGGAATGTCATGCGTCGTAGAAATTTCCTAGGCGCCACGGCCGCAATGCCCGTGGTGACGAGCCTGCCAGGCCTGAGCTTCGCCCAGGGCCAGCCGCGGCGCGGCGGTGTGATGAACATCGTCCTGCAGCCGGAACCGCCGATGCTGATGCTCCCGATCAATCAGGGCACCACCACCCAGGTCGCCGGCGGCAAGATCTTCCAGAGTTTGCTGACCTTCGACTTCGCCCTGAAACCGATGCCGTCTCTGGCCAAGTCGTGGACCATCTCGCCCGATGGCATCACCTACACGTTCAAACTCGAGGAAAATGTGAAGTGGCATGACGGCAAGCCCTTCACCTCGGCAGACGTCGTCTTCTCGACGCAGATCTTCCTGACGGAAGTCCATGGCCGAGCGCGCGCGAATTTCGGCCGCGTCGCGTCAACCGAGACCCCGGACGCCCATACCGTCGTCTACAAGCTGAAGGAGCCGTTCGGGCCATTCCTGCACGCCTTCGAGGTTTCGAGCGCGCCGCTGGTCCCCAAGCACATCTACGAGGGCACCGATTTCCGTAAGAACCCGACCAATGACGCGCCGATCGGGACCGGCCCGTTCAAGTTCAAGGAATGGAAGCGCGGCTCGCATATCGAACTCGTCCGCAACGACAATTACTGGAAGCCGGGCCTGCCTTATCTCGACGGCATCACGTTCCGCATCATCCCGGATGCCGCGCTGCGCGCGCTGGCGCTTGAGACCGGCGAGGCCCACGCATCGCAGTTCGACGCGGTCGAACCCGTCGAGGTGCAGCGTCTGGCCGCGCTGCCCAGCATGACGATGACGACCAGGGGCTACGAATTCGTCTCGCCGATCATGTGGATCGACATCAACAATCGCCGCGCGCCGTTCAACGACAAGCGCGTGCGCCAGGCGATGCTCCACGCCATCGATCGCGAATTCGTTCTGAAGAATCTTTTCTTCGGCATGGGCAAGATCGCGACCGGCCCCATCGCGTCGACGACGCGCTTCTACGATCCCAACGTTCCCAAGTATCCGTTCGACCCGAAGAAAGCCGAGGAATTGCTGGAAGCCGCCGGTCACAAGAAAGGCGCTGACGGCGTGCGCCTCAAGGTGAGGGGCATGATCCTGCCCTATGGCGAAGTGTGGCAGCGGCTTGCCGAATACACGCGCCAGGCCTTCAAGACTGTCGGCATTCAACTCACGCTCGAGAGCACCGACGTGGCCGGGTTCTGGAAGAAGTCGACCGAGGATGATTACGAGATCACCTGGAATTTTCTATCCCAGTTCGCCGATCCCGCCCTCGGCGTATCGCGCGCCTATATCTCGACCAACATCCGCAGAGGCGTGCCCTCGACCAACATCATGGGCTACGTCAATCCCAGGGTCGATGAACTGTTCGAGCAGGGGGCCAAGGCCGTCAAGGACGAGGACCGCCAGAAGGCCTATTCCGAAGTGCAGAAGATCCTGGTCGACGACGTTCCCGTCGCCTGGCTCCTCGAGATGGCGTGGCCGAATTTCGTCAACAAGAAGTTCCATGACGTCATCACCAACGGCATCGGTCCGGTCGAGAGCTACGATCGCGTGTGGATGGAACGCTGAGCCGCGGACCACGACCAGAACATGCCGGCAGGGGGAGCCGCTGCGGCTCCCCTTCTCCGCTGACGCGCAGATCGCGCCTGGCGAAAATGCCAGAGTGCAGCGAAGTCACGTAAGAGGAGCGCAAGATGCGCTGGGACGATTTTCGCCGCTCGACGAATGTAGACGACCGCCGCGGTCAGCCCGGCAGCGGTCGTGGCGGCCAGATCGGCGGGCGCGGCGGCTTGGGGATCGGCGCGATGCTCGTGCTCGGCCTCATCGGCTGGGCGCTCGGCATCGATCCGCGCGTGCTGATCGGTGGCGCCGAGATGCTGACGGGCAACGAACCACAAACGCAGCAAGCGGCGCCCCAGGATCGAGCGGGTGCGCCGGAGGACAAGATCGGTCAGTTCGCCGCGGCGATCCTGGCGCAGACGGAAGACGTGTGGACCGCGATTCTGCCGCGGCAGGCCAATCTCCGGTACGAGCCGCCCAGCCTGGTTCTGTTCTCGGGCAGCACGCAATCCGGCTGCGGCTTCGCCCAGGCGCAGATGGGCCCGTTCTACTGCCCTGTCGATCGCAAGCTCTATATCGATCTGCAGTTCTTCCAGCAGATGCAGCAGCAGCTGCGCGCCGGCGGCGATTTCGCCTTCGCCTATGTGATCGCGCACGAAGTCGGACATCACGTTGAGAATCTGCTGGGCATCCTGCCGAAGGTGCAGCAGATGCAGCGCCAGGCCGCCGAGCGCGACGCCAATGCCTTGTCCGTGCGTGTGGAGCTGATGGCCGATTGCCTGGCCGGGGTCTGGGCGCATCACGCCGAGAAGAACTGGAAGATCCTCGAGAGCGGCGACATCGAGGAAGGCATCAATGCCGCATCCGCCGTCGGCGACGACCGGTTGCAGAAATCGGGCCGCGGCTACGCCGTGCCCGATAGTTTCACGCATGGCTCGTCCGAGCAGCGCGTGCGCTGGTTCTCGGCCGGCCTAAAGGGCGGCGATGTAAGTAACTGCAACACCTTCCAGGCACAGCGTCTGTAGAACGGCGAGCACAGGAGGATTTCGTGGCGACCAGCATGAAGGCGACCTCGGCGACCAGCGTATCGGCGCTTGGCGCACATCTCGGCGGCGAACTCCACGGCGTCGATCTCTCGCGGCCCATCGATGACGCGACGCTTCGAGCGATCACTGACGCCTTCCACACGCACCCCGTTCTGGTGATGCGTGGCCAGCGGATGCAGCCGGAAAATCTCATCGCGATCGGCGATGCCCTCGGCTTCATCGAGCCGCATTCGATCCTGCAGTACCGACATCCGCAGTTCGAGCAGCTCTCCTATGTCACCAACATGAAGCCCGATGGCACGATCGACGAGTACGGCCAGAACAAGCGCGCCATCGACTGGCACATCGACGGCACGTTCAAGGCCAAGCCGGATTGCATCACCTTCCTCTACTCGGTCGCGGCGCCGACCATCGGCGGGCGCACGCAGTTCACGAGCATGTATGCGGCCCATGATGTGCTCTCGGCTGAGATGAAGGCGCGCATCGCCGATTTGAAGTGCTTCCACAAACGCGGCGAGGGCTGGAAATGCGCGGCGCCGCCACCGCCGCTCACGGAGGCGCAGAAGGCGACGGGCGAGTTCGAAGGCATTGTCCACCCGCTCGTGATCACGCATCCCGAGAGCGGGCGCAAATCGATCTATATCGGTCCGACCCACACCTGCTACGTCGTCGGCATGACGCGCGCCGAGAGCGATGCGCTGCTCGACGAGCTCTACGAGACGGCGACGCGGCCCGAGTTCCAATACCATCACGAATGGCATGTCGGGGATCTGGTGATGTGGGACCAGCGCGCCACCATGCATCGCGCCGGCGGCGGCACGCCGCGCGACCAGAAACGCATCATGCTCCGTGCGATGGTCGTCGCGAAGCTGAGTTCGGACGCCTAGCATCGAATTCAGCTGGGCATTTCAGCTCCGACATGCGTCATTCGCCGCCTCGGGCGCAAGCAGTCGCGACCAGAAGCGAAAACTCTACGCGCGCATGTGGCACGCAACCCGATGACCGG
>Ga0163144_10004700_pt1 | contig 30687 bp, 29 predicted proteins | sample OliLak19BULKMAT1_FD_123175 | JGI IMG/M metagenome (GOLD analysis project Ga0163144, IMG submission 123175) | Freshwater microbial mat bacterial communities from Lake Vanda, McMurdo Dry Valleys, Antarctica - Oligotrophic Lake LV.19.BULKMAT1 | ecosystem: Environmental > Aquatic > Freshwater >... | reverse complement strand
TGGAGGATCTTATGCCTTTCTAGGGGGAGCACTTCAGGTCGGAGCAAGTTTAAAGCCGCTTTATAGAATGCCGATCACGAAGGAACAGGCTCAAACAACTTACGATTTCATCAAGGGACGCGACCCTGGCACTAATATTGAAGATGAGATTCTAGGATCCACTTTGCTCGACAAAAAGGCATTTGGAATCGGCGGCGACTTAGGAATTAAATATTTCGTTCCTTATTTCACTCAATTTAAACCCACCATTGGTGTGACACTTCAAGATGTAGGCAATACGCGATTCTTTGCGGGGGATAAGCTCGCTCAAATTGAACAGAGTCTTTCCGCCGGCATCGCGCTGCACTACGACTGGTCGTTTACAAGAAATACATTTGCAGTTGATTTTAGAAATATGCTCGAGAAGCAGGATTTCGAAAATAAAGTTCATTTCGGAGCTGAATCGGTACTTTGGAATATGCTCGCAGTTCGCGCGGGTATGAGCCAACTTTATTGGACGGCCGGACTTGGCCTTGAGACGAAGTTTTTCGAATTCGATCTCTACCTAGCGGCAAAAGAAGCGGGCGATCGGGCACATATTCAAGAAGAGCGAGTGCTTGGAACTCGAATTGCTTTTGCTCTCTAAGGCATCCGTTAACTACAAGAAGCTAAAAAAGCCTTTTTTGGATTTTGATTTTTTCTTAGGCTCGAGACATTCCCGCAGTTTTTCGAGCAATTCTTTGGCTTCCGAAGAGACTTCTTCAGGAGTACCAATTTGGAATTCCGCTATCAAATCGCCACGTTTGCGCTTTCGAAGATCCTGAACGCCCTCACCCTTTAGAACTACTCGATGCGGGGCTTTCATCAGCTTGGGAATATGCACGGATTTTTCGCCTTCAATCAAAGGAACGATCGCCTCTCCACCGAGCACTGCTGTCGGATAAGAAACATACACGCGCGTATAGAGATCTACGCCGTCGCGTTCAAAAACCGGATCAGCCTTTACATGGAGCTCAACAAAGAGATCGCCTCTCTTGCCTCGATTTCCAAGTTCTCCTTCTCCAGTGATGCGAAGCCGAACTCCCGTATCCACACCCGCGGGAACTTGAACGTCGATCTTTCGTTCTCGCTTTTGAATCTTTTCGCCTCGGCAAGAAGAACACGGTGTCTTAATGACTTCGCCTTGTCCGTAACAAGTTGGGCATGTTTGCGACACAACAAAAAAACCTTGGTTTCGGCTTACTTTTCCGCGACCTCTACAAGTGCCGCAAGCTTCGGGCTTGGTGCCTGCCTTTGCGCCTGATCCCCCACAGAGTTCGCAAGCCTCAGATCTTGAGAGGGTGATTTCTTTCGAGCAACCAAGTACGGCCTCCCGGAAGTCCACTTCTAAGCGGTAAAGAAGATCCGCACCCCGTCGATCTGCATTTGAAGCTCCAAAAAAGTCTGCGAAAATGCTCTGAAATCCCGAAAAAACATCATCCATGCCTTCTAAATTCTGGCCCGAAAGTCCTGCATGCCCGTACTGGTCGTAAAGACCTCGCTTTTCGGGGTCAGAGAGAACCCCATAAGCCTCTTGAGCTTCCCGAAATTTCTCGGCCGCTTCAGGGCCGGGGTTTCTGTCTGGATGGTATTCTAAAGCGAGCTTTCGAAAGGCCTTTTTGATCTCGACTTCGTCAGACTGCTTTTGAACGCTTAAAATCTCGTAATAATCCCGTTTAGACATGAATGCACCAACGTAGGGGCGCATTTTCTAGCTGTCAAATAAGAACAAATATCGATAAATTCGTGAAATGCGCCTGAAGCCCGAGGAGTCCAAAAAACTCGCAACCCATGTGACCGATCTCTTACTGAAGGATCGGGATGTGACCGTAAAAATTCAGCGCCCTCAGCTTTTGGACACTCTTTACAACGTTCTTCACTCCCATTTTGAAGAGGAACGGATGATTGATGTCAAAACCGATGAACTTGTTAAAGAAAAAGGGGAGTCGGCCGGAATTACCGATCGAGGCAAGGCTCTGATGATGATTAAGCGCCAGATCGCCAAAGAGAAGAATTTCATCCTTTCTGGTGGTATTGAGGGGCGTTTTTCTCAAGACAAGATCAATTTTATTTCGCATTTGTGCGCCGACAAAGTATTCGACGATGACCTCATTGATTTTAAGGATGAAGACGAAGGGGTCCGCTATTTCAAACGGGTCTACACAAAATATTTTGCGCTTGAGAACGAACTCGACGAAAAAGTTCGCAAAAAAATTAGGGGACAAGCCAATGCTCCCTTTGAAGGTTCACGGGATTGGGATGTTTTGTTCAGAAAATATCGTGAGGAGGAGCTTAAGAGACTTAACCATAGTTAAATTGAGCGAACTCTTGAACGGGAGGGGATATCGTGTTCAAGCCAAAGACCATTATTGAGCCGTTTAAAATTAAGGCCATCGAGCCACTTCGGATGCTTTCGCGAGATGAAAGAGTCGAAGCCCTTAAAAATGCACACTATAATTTATTCAAGCTTCCAAGCGATGCGGTTCTGGTGGATCTATTAACAGATTCAGGAACTTCGGCGATGAGTCCTATGCAGGATCAAAAAGTTTTGCCGAGCTCGAAAAAACGATCCAAGACATCATGGGATTTCGCTTTGTGATTCCCACTCATCAAGGAAGAGCAGCGGAGCGAATCCTCTTTTCAGTTCTTGCCGCACAGAGAAAGGGAAAGCCTAAAGCAAGCATTCCCAATAATTCTCATTTTGACACGACTCGAGCCAATGCAGAAGCCATGGGCTTTGAAGCAGTGGATTTTCCATGTGAAGAGTATTTTGATTTCAAATCGAGATTTCCATTCAAAGGAAATATGAATCTTCAAAAGCTCGCGAGCTTTCTTGAATCGACACCAAAGGATCAGATTCCTCTGGGGTTTTGCACGATTACTAATAATTCTTGCGGGGGTCAGCCCGTGAGTTTTGAGAATCTCACGCAGGTTTCAAAGCTCTATCGAAAATTCAAGGTGCCCTTCTATTTGGATGCATGTCGGTTCGCCGAGAATATTGCCTTCATTCGCGAATATGAATTGCCGAGTTTCAGCCCGATTGAAATTGCGAGAAAAATATTCGCCCTCGCCGATGGCTGTACGTTTTCTGCCAAGAAAGATGGGATTGTGAATATTGGAGGCATTCTTGCGACAAATGATGCCAATTTACTGCCCGATTTAACGGCAGAGCTGATTTTGTCTGAGGGATTTCCAACCTACGGTGGTCTTGCCGGGCGAGATTTGGCGGCAATGGCACAGGGACTCAAAGAAGTTTTGGAGCCCGACTATTTGAGTTACCGAATTGCCGTGATGCGTTATATGGCCAATCGTTTGGAAGAAATGGGCGTTCCCTATCTCAAGCCTGCAGGTGGCCACGCCATTTATTTGGACGCTCGAACGTTCCTTTCTCACCTCAAATGGAATCAGTATCCGGGGCAGGCCCTGGCTCTTAGTCTCTACGTCGAAGGGGGCATTCGATCCTGTGAAATTGGCTCGGTGATGTTTGGAAGGAAGCCCGATGGATCAGAAGCGGCACATTCAGCGGAGCTCGTCCGACTGGCGATTCCGCGGCGCGTCTATACGCAGAGTCATATGGATTACGTTCTCGAGGTCATTGGCTACGTTCACGCGCGCAAGCAAGAGATTGCTGGAGTTCAAATTGCTTCGGAGCCGAAGAGGCTTCGACACTTTTCAGCTGAATTTCAATGGTCGTGATTCTCTCTGAATGATATTTTTAAGCGATGGATGATACTCAGCCGCTACCTTTTGATGTCTTGGTAAAGAAAGCGGGGGACCTCGAAATGATGCCCCAGGTAGCTCGAAAGGTTATCGAACTGGTGGCTGATCAGAATTCCACCGCCGCACAGCTTGCGAGCCTCTTAGAGAAAGACGCTAATATCACGACTCGAATTCTTAAAATTGCAAATTCTGCATTTTATGGACTTCGTCGAGAGATAAAGACGGTTCAGCAAGCGATTGTTATTTTGGGCTTTAAGAGTCTTCGATCGATGGTCGTCGCGTCGTCGAGCAAAGCCCTTCATAAAAGATTTGGGATTACCGAACAATTGATGTGGGACCATAGTATTGGAACCGCAATCGGCGGCAAAGTTTTTGCAGAAAAATCTCCTTCCGCAGTAGGGGAGTTGGCATTTGTGGGAGGACTTCTGCACAACGTTGGGAAGTCCGTGATGAACAATGAATGTCCCAAGCCGTTCATGGAAGTGATGAAAAAAGTTTATAATGAGGGGATTCAGCCGATCGATGCTGAGAACCAGGTCTTCAAATACAGTCATCCGGCTGTGGGTTTTAAAGTAACAGAGAAGTGGGGACTGCCTTCTGAGCTATCTGCCATTATCAAAAGCTACACTCTTACTCGACTCACCCCCGAAGAGCGCGAAGCCATCATGAAGGAGCAAGTGCTAAAGTTGGCGATGGCGTGCGTAGAAGTAGCGGCCGATGCCTGTAGAATCTTGGGGATAGGATATCGAGATAAGAAGCCGGACACTCCCATTTTAAATTTGGAAGGCGCCAAATTGCTAGGATTGACCAAAGAAAATTTGCCAGAAATTCTGAAGAAATTCGAAGACCTCTATAAAAAAGAGCGACAGATCTTTAATTGAGATAATTATTTTTTAGAAATTTGCTTCGGACTCTCATTTTTGATGGCATCATCCGAATAGCAACATTCGCCCGCTCCCCAGTGAGACTCACAGTCGCAAGGCATATCAGAGCCGCAGCAATTTCCAAAAATTTTTCCGGAGGAACAAGGGCAGGGATCATTCAGTTGGGCTTGTTCGATCACCTCTTGAACGGCGAGGTATTCCTTTTCACGGTCTTTAATATCTTTATGAGGCATTGAATCTATTTTACTAGGGCCTGGTAAAATAGGCAGCCCTGACAAAAATTGTCGAAGTTTATGGGTCTTTGAAGACCTTTAAATCATTCAGCTAATTAATTTTTGATGGATTTCACTCAAGTTTTTGGGGCACCGCGTCGAAGGCATTCCTGATGATCAGCTTCCTTAATATGGGACTGCAAAGGAATTTGAATCGGAACCTTAACCAGGCAACCGATCGAATTGGTCAAGCTCTTCAGAGATTGAGCTCGGGGTCTACGCTCAATTCTCCAAAGGACGGCGCCGTTGCCTATGCAAGGGTTCAAGACCTCAAAAGCCAAGCTCGCGGGCTCGGTCAAGCGCTTCGTAATGTCAGTGATGCCAGTGGTCTCACTAAACAAGCCGAGTCTTCTCTCTCTTCGATGCTTCAAGATGTTTTTGATCTCCGTCAGATCGCAGAGCGTGCAGCTAACGGAAATATTTCGACAGAAGAAAGAACAGAGCTGACCACCGAGGCGAGTCGGATTTTATCTCAATTAAATGAGTACTCAACATCCACAACCTACAATAGCTTTTCGCTCCTCAATGGTAGTTTGGGCACGGTCTCTGTGCAGGATGGAATAAGTTCGAGCTCGCAGTTTTCATTTAGCATCGGGGATGCGCGCACGACAGTTCTTGGAAGACTTGCCATTTTATCGGGGAGTCAGACTGGGGGGACCACCGAATCTTTCAATAGTACAAATTCACTTGTTTTAAATGGAGTCACCATCGCAGGAAGTTTGGATGATGGGGTTAGTTCATCTGGTGCCGACGGTTCATCTTTAGCAAAAGTCACAGCGATTAATAGCTATACTAATCAAACCGGAGTTTACGCTGAGACACTCGGAACGATTCGAAGCCTTGTATTCAGTAGCGCTGGAAGTACTTTCACCGGCACACTCGCGAGCGGCGACTTTGTGATCAACGGAACGAATATCACAGGAGCTGTTACCACCACGTCGAGTCTCATTAATGTCATTAACGCAGCGACCTCTTCAACAGGGGTTATCGCTTCAGTTGACGCAAGTGGCTATGTACAATTGGCAGCGTCTGATGGGCGAAATATTCAAATTGAGATTTCCAATTCTTCAGGGAATGCCTTTTGGGATGCAGTGAATATGTCGACCAATCAATCAATTCTATTTACCTGGAGTACCGTCTCTTCAGGGAGTCTCAATAATACGAATGTGGGAGCAGTACGTCTCTATAGTTCAAAGCAGATCACTGTGCTTGCAGGAAATCCCAAAACTGTTGGAATTGCCTCGGGGGTATATAATCTCACGAGCGGCACAGCGGTGACTTCGATTGACCTTTCCTCGGTCGATAATGCGAATCAGGCGATCAAAGTTTTGAATGCCACCGTGACGCAAATCTCGGCGCTTCGTGCGAATGTTGGGTCGGTGCATGATCGATTGGATTCGTCTTCAACAAAACTCGTTCGTGATCAAGAAAATGCTCTTTCTACAGCCGAGGCCATTGAAGCCCCTGATGTGGCGCTCGAAACAGTTCGCTTAGTCTACAATCAGCTACTTCAAAACTCTTCGCTCGCGTCATTGATGCAGGCCAATATATCAGCCGTTACCGTGTCCAAGCTTCTTGGTAATCTCTAACGCTCTACGACGTGATTATTCCGGCGCGCCTGGCATAATGGATTGAAAGCGAGGGACTGCTTATGAAAATTGACGGTCGTAATCCTACAATTCAACTCGATGCGGTTCGGGCCCAAAAAGCCAAAGAAGCCAAGCAGTCCGAAGCTGTTCAAGCCGCCAAAGCTGTTCCAACAGATTCTGTCGATACAAAACTTTCTCAGGCGCTTTCAAGTGTACTAGAGGGCATCGAGTCTTCAGGATTAAACGCGGGAGATCTCCACTCCAAGGTGAGTGGCAAAATTGTCGAAAGTCTTTTATCGGAAGCGACCGCTGAAGTTGCTAAACCAAAAGTTCCAGCCGAGCTATTGCTTCAGTTTACAGACAAGGTTTCATCGATGATGCTTCGTGATCCACAGGCCGCCCTCCGAGCCTTCAGCGATATCGATCCTAATAGAACGATGGAATTGATTTAGTTTGAAAAACTAAATTGCTCTTCATTTCCCCGGCGAAGCCCCCCGAAGTTTTCTCTTTTGGTAAGGGATGATCTTCAAGGCCTCTAAAGTGTTTTGCAGCACATACCGTGAAACATTTCGAAATTCCCGGCCCCATTCCAGAATCCTGGTGAATGGTATGGCATCCCAAAATCTCAAAGCCTTGGCGCGGCCTCGCTCGACTCCAAGTGTGATTCGGGCAATGAGGCCCGTGATAGTTCGCACAAAGCACTTGAAAGCTTCTCGAGAGCGGGGCTGGACGATTAGATGCAAATGATTGCCGGCATTGGAATATTGATAAACTTTTACCCCTTTTAAATGGCCTATACGAAATATCAAACTTTCTATTCGGTTTGCCCGAGAGGGATGTAAAAATGAAAGTTCATTTTTGGCGAGAGACGATCGCATCACCAAATGCAGGGGCCTCTTCACGGAGATTGGACGCTTGTTTCGAGCGTGGGAATTTTTCAATAGCGAGCCGCCAAACTCTTTTTCGCCCATATCTTCCAGCCCAGGAATAAAATTTTGCTTTCGCATCCGAGGCTTATCGGATTCAAGGTGGCATCTATTGATCCAAAGACCATCATCTCGCTCCTTGCCGCTGGACGCCCTCCCATCGTATCCATTTCAACAGACCATCGAGTGATCGCCGAGGATTGGCTTCGAATTGCTCCAATCGGAGAGATCGGACATATGCTTGAAATTGTCGGATAGGGGAAAGAGCGGGTCGACCCCTTTGATATGGTGAAGAAGCCCTACTTCATTCTCCGAGATTCCTCCACGCGGCCAGAGCCGATTCACTACAAGGAGAGCGCCCATGAGTTTCTCCCGCTCATTAAAGGTATCTGTGACGAAAGCAGCTGAGCCTCCAAGTCAAAAGCCATAAGCCGCCAAAGCCTTTGGCAATTCAGTTTGACCCGGTCGTTCTCGCTGATATTCTCCCCCCATGGGAAACGCAGCTCCTTCCTTTGATATTCTTGGTTATGACCATATAAAGGTCGCTCTTAAAGACCCTGAGCGCTACGAGTTGATTCTCAAAGCCTTTGGATTCTCGGCCGTTTCCCACCATCCTGATCATTTAAATAAACCCCGCTCCGTTTATGGTTCGGGCGATGCTTTTTTCGTCATTTATCCAAGCGATCATCCTACGGCGAGAATGCACCATGAATTGCACGGCGATACGGTCTTTGATCTCAGCTTTTTGGTCAAAAGCAATGGCGATCATCCGATGCTTTTTGAGGGTGTGGGCAAAATGAAACATAGCCTCGTTACAACTCGTACATTTGCGGGCGTGCCAGCCCCGTTCGGGATTTTAAAATTCGATCACAATACCCTCAATGTTGAGCGGGGGGAGATGAGCAAGATGGTTGATTACTACCTTCAAACTTTTGGCTTCGAGAAGGGACAGTATTTCGATATTAAAGGACAAGAGACCGGACTTTATTCGTGGGTCACTCGCGCTCCCAACAAAACCGTTCAAATTCCCTTCAACGAATCTCAAGACGACAAATCTCAGATTCAAGAATTTATTAAAGTTCACAAGGGTGGTGGAGTTCAGCATATCGCACTCTTGACCCCCAATGTTATCCAAACAATGGAGCGGTTGCGTGACAAGCCTACCGCTGACATAAATTTTTTGACGATCCCCGATACCTATTACGAGATCGTCTCACAGCGATATAAAATTAGAGAATCCTTTGAGGACCTCAAGCGACTTCGCATTCAGGTCGACGCCGATAAAAAGGGAGGCTATCTGCTTCAGATATTTACCGGAGTTTTATTTGGAGGATTTTTCTTCGAGCTCATTCAGCGCGAGGGTAACGAAGGATTTGGCGAGGGTAACTTTCAAGCCCTTTTTGAAAGCATGGAACTAGATCAGAAACGTCGAGGTGTTTTGTGAAATTTGGTACAGCAAAAGTGAATGGTGTAAATACATTCGTTCTTTCTCCTAAAGGCGATGCGTTTTATTCGTGGGCAGATTATGCAAAATATTTTCCTCAAGATAAGACCATCACCGAAACAAAAAATCTTTTGGACTTCGTCAAGAGAACCGAACCACTGACTTCACATCTTAAGCGAAATTTGGGCGCCTTTGAGAAGCTCCCCAAATTTGAAATCTCAGAAAAAGATTGGCAGCTTCCGTTTACGCCCCTGATGTTTCGAGATTTCTATTGCTTCGAGGAGCATGTGAAGAATGCCCGAAAGGGACGCGGCCTGGAGATGATTCCAGAATGGTACGAAGCTCCTATTTTTTATTATTCCAATCATTTGAGCTTTCGAGGTCCCTTTGACGATATCGCCTATCCCAAGGACTCGCAGGAATTGGATTTGGAATTGGAAATAGCCTGCGTGATCGGCCGAGAAATTCGAAATGCGAATTTGGAAGAGGCTCGAGCGGCGATTTTTGGATATTCTTTAGTGAATGATTGGACAGCACGAGATTTTCAGCGCTTCGAAATGAAAGTGAATATGGGACCCACAAAGGGCAAGGATTTTGCGACGAGTTTTGGCTCGTATATTATTACTCCCGACGAGATCGAGAGTATTCGATCTCAAAAAGGCTATGACGTCGAAGTTGTGGCGGAGATCAACGGTGAAGTTCTTACTCAACGGAACTGGAAACACATTCAGTATTCATTTGAAGAAATGCTTGTTCGAGCGTCCAAGAATTGTACGATTTATCCGGGTGAAGTAATTGCCAGTGGAACAATCGGCGGCGGCTGTCTCATGGAGCACAATGTGCTAAAAAATGAAAAGCGATGGCTCAAAAAAGGAGATGTGGTCACCCTCAAATGGCTTCCCAAAGGGCCTACGATTTCTAATCGTATAGGAAACGAAGCATGAAAATTTACCGACGAGAAGGAGTGGTGGCCGAACGTCCGCATTTGAATCTGCCGCCAAGTACTTTTGAGGAAGAAATTGGCTTAGAGGGTTTTTATGGTCCTGTCTCTCACCTCTATTCCAAGAATCCGCCGACGAGTTGGAAGGATATCCGAAAGTCTGCATTTCAGTGGCTTAAACCAGTCGAGGCGGCTGAGGATTTTCTGAAGCCGCAGTGCTTTAAGCCCTCAGTCGAAACGCCTGCACAGGACTTCTTTGAGTCACGTCGAACGCTCTTTTGGAATGAGGATGTGGCAATTCATTTGCATTTGGTGGCAAAAGACACGGCCACTTACTTTAGAAATGCAGACGCATCCGATTTGTTTTTTGTTCATGAAGGATCGGGCAATTTAGAATCTCCGTTCGGAAGTTTGGCTTTCAAAAAAGGGGATTATGTCCTCGTACCTAAAGGCGTCAGCTATCGATTCTCGAAGACGACTGCTTACTTTCTTCGAATCGAAAACTTTTCGAGCCTTTACAAAAAACCTGAGACCGGAATTCTGGGGCAACAAGCTCTCTATCATGAAGAAAATATTCAGGGACCTGTTTGGAAATCGCTTTCATCTCCCGAGAAATCGTCGAGCGTTCGAATTCAAAAGTCTGGGATGCTGACCGAAGTCAGCTATCCGCATGACATCACTCATCTGAGCGGATGGTTTGGGACCCTCTATCCATCCGTTTTGCCGGTTTCCAAGATCGCTCCGATTTTATCTTCGATGGCCCATTTACCGCCGAGTGTGAATGCCACTTTCTTGACCGACACATTTATTGTCTGCACATTCCTGCCCAGACCGCTTGAGGAGCCGGACGGCGCGCTCAAGGTTCCATTTTTTCATTCTAATATTGATTATGATGAATTCATTTTTTATCACGAAGGCGATTTTTTTAGTCGGGACAATATGAGTGCTGGCTCGATGACTCTTCATCCTCGGGGGATCAATCATGGACCGCATCCTAAGGCGATGAAGGGACAAGGAAAAAAAACTCGAACGGATGAAATTGCTGTGATGGTGGATACCGTAAAGCCCTTGAAAGTTTCAAAATTCGCTCGCGAACTTGAAGTAGAAGACTACTGGAAATCATGGATGACGAATGTCTGAAAAATTCCTTGAAGTTTCGAAGATGCCCCCTGCAGAAGTTTTCAAACTCATGCTTGGGTTCATTGGCCCTCGACCGATTGGCTGGATTTCTACGATCTCGAAAGAGGGGATTTTCAATTTAGCCCCCTTTTCCTTTTTTAATATGCTCGGAAATAATCCTCCTGTCTTGGCCTTCTCGCCCGCGATTTCGCGTGATGGAAAGCGAAAGGACTCTCTTATCAATGTGCAGGAGACGAAGTGTTTTGTTCACAATGTCGTCACCAAAGATATAGCGGAAGTGATGAATCGCACATCCGAGGAGTTTCCGCGCGGAGTGAGTGAGTTTGAAAAGGTCGGTCTTACCTCTCTTCCCTGTAAATTCATCAAGGCGCCGCGTCTTAAAGAGGCCGTCATTAATGTGGAGTGTGAGCTCAATCAGATTATAAGTTTGGGTGATAAGCCTGGAAACGGCCAAATAGTGCTCGGAAATGTATTGGCGATTCACATCAATGACGAAAGTGTTTTGGACGACAAGGGCTTGATCGATTCCAAGAAACTTCCGCTCATTTCAAGACTTGGCAAAAACGAATATTTGGATTTCCTCCAGACATTCGAACTGCCGCATATTCGCTGATCTTAAGCAATATCGGACTCAGTGACAGACTCCATATATTCTTTGACCTTCACCAAAAATCCCACAGATGTTGCACCGTCAATGATGCGGTGATCGTAGCTTAAGGCGACATACATCATCGGCCGAACTTCAACGCTGTAAGCTCCATTTTTCTCAATCGCCATCGGGCGATTTTCAATTTTATGCATTCCCAATATTCCGCTCTGAGGAGGATTAATGATGGGTGTTGAAAGCAAAGATCCAAAAACTCCTCCATTGGTAATGGTGAATGTTCCACCCTGCATCTCAGGAATCTGTAGCTTTCCGAGCCGAGCGCGCTCAGCAACGTCGATAATTTTCTTTTCCAGTTCGGAATAAGAAAGCGTCTGGGCGTCTCGTACGACGGGGACCACAAGGCCTCGCTCCGTGCTGACTGCCACTCCCAAATTTACAAACTGCGGATAAGCAATATTGTCGCCGTCAATCCGTGCATTCACATCGGGGAATGCCGAAAGGGCATGGACCACAGCCTTTGAGAAAAAAGACATAAAGCCCAATTTAACTCCGTGAGTCTTTTCAAAAGAGTCTTTGAGTTTTTTGCGAAGTTCCATGGATTTCGACATATCAATCTCGTTGAATGTCGTAAGTGTTGCTGTCGTCTGCTGAGATTCCAAGAGTCTCTCGGCAATTCGCTTTCGCAAAGTGCTAATTGGCTTTTTAATTTCTCGAGTAGACTCGTCGACAAAAAGCTGTACACCCGGCGCTTGAGTGGGTTGAAAATTTCCTTCTCGAATTGCTTTTCTCTTTGCGGGGCCGAAACCCTTTAAATCCATCGCAACTACATTTGTGCTCGGAGTGGAAGTCTTAGGTTCAATGGGAGCTGGGCCAGCAGCTGGCTGAGGAATTGAAGGGCTTGCAATTGTTGACGTCTTTCCGTCGGCTTCTATCACACCGACCAGAGCTCCCACTGCAGCTGTTTTGCCTGCTGGAACGAGGATTTTAAGTTTGCCCGAAGCGCTTGCCGTTACTTCAAGTGAGGCTTTATCACTATCGACTTCAAGAAGGGGTTGATCCTTTACGACGATATCGCCTTCTTTAAAGAACCAACGACCGATCGTTCCTTCGGAGACAGACTCTCCAATGGTTGGAATGACAACATTAACTTTTTCGCTCATAAGTTCTCCCATACCTTCATTAGATCAAAGAAGGCATAGGAAGGTCAAAGGCCGAGAGCGTCGATCAGTAGCTTTTCGAGCTCTCTCATATGTTGAAGGTGAGATCCCGTGGCTGGACTTGCTGAAGGTGGGCGACCGACATAGTCCAAATTCCAATTCCACTCGATAAACTTAAGCTTCATATGGAACCAGGCGCCCATATTTTTAGGCTCCTCTTGGCACCAAACCCAGGGAAGCTTATCCCACTTCTGACGAAGTGCTTGCAGTTGTGGTTGATCAAGAGGATAGAGCTGCTCCACTCGGACCAAAAGAATTTTGTCGTCGACATTCGATTCTAGCGCCTTCTTTTTGAGGTCATAGTAGACTTTTCCTGAGCAGAGAATGACTCGCTCCGGCGACTTACATTTATCTTCCAAAATCGTATAAAAGCTTCCCTTCGTAAAATCTGACTTACGAGAAATAGCCATCGGATGACGCAGGAGAGACTTCGGTGTCATCACAATCAATGGCTTTCGAAAGGGGCGGTTCATCTGGCGGCGAAGGAGATGGCAAATTTGCGCCGGAGTGGTCGGATAGCAAACTTGCATATTGTTTTGACTACAGAGCTGAATGAATCGTTCGAGTCGAGCACTGGAATGTTCGGGCCCTTGACCTTCATAGCCGTGAGGCAGAAGCAAAACGATTCCACTCATTCGATACCATTTTGTCTCTCCGCTTGAGATAAATTGATCGATGATCACTTGGGCGCCGTTTGCAAAATCGCCAAACTGCGCTTCCCAAATTACCAAGGTTTGAGGACTCGAAAGGCTATAGCCGTAATCAAATCCCAAAACGCCTGCCTCCGAAAGCGGACTATCAAAAACCTGAAAAGTCTTCTGCCCCTCTTTCAGATTCTGAAGAGGGTAGTGTTTTTGCAATGTGTCAGTGTCTGTGAATGCCGCATGTCGATGGCTAAATGTTCCGCGGGTTGAATCCTGCCCACTCAGTCGCAAATTGTAGCCATCCAAAATCACAGATCCGAACCCCAAGGCTTCACCAACGGCCCAATCAATTTCGTCTTCGCCGTCTATCTTCTGCCTTCGAGCATCAAACATCTTTCGAAACTTAGGCATGATCTTCATTTCTTTTGGAAATTCATGAATTTTATCGATGATCAAATCCATCGTCTCCGAAGCGATGGACGTATCTACCTTAGCGATCATGTCCTCTGAGTTCGGGCACTTAAATCCCTGCCATTGTCCCTTCAAAGAATCTGCCTGAAGGATTCGCTTTGCATTCTGAATTTTTGAACGTCGCTCTTTGAGGATGCCGTCTATTTCCGAAATATATCCGTCGGCGGTTTCGGCATCGCAGACCTTGGCCTCGATGCACTTATCTCGGTAGAGCTGAAATGGATTTTTCTGCTTTCCGATAATTTCATACATCTGGGGCTGCGTGAATCGTGGCTCGTCCCCCTCGTTGTGTCCGTATTTGCGGTAGCAAACGATATCCACGAAGACATCTTTTCTAAATTTCATTCGGTATTCAGTTGCAATTTCAATTGCGTGAACAACGGCTTCCGGATCGTTGCCATTCACATGAAAGACGGGGCACTGAATCGATTTTGCATGATCGGTACAATAGTAGGTGGAGCGCGCGTCCGTAGGTGAGGTCGTAAATCCAATTTGATTATTAATCACAATATGTATTGTGCCGCCTGTTCGATAACCTTTTAGAAGCGAGAGATTCAGTGTTTCGGGGACGATGCCTTGTCCGATTACCGCAGCGTCTCCGTGAATAATCATCGGGACGATTTTTGATTCGTCATTTTTATATCGGTCCTCGAGCTTGGCTCGAACCATTCCTTCCACTACGGGATTCACAAATTCTAAATGACTAGGATTTGGGGCTAGAGACAGGTGAATCTTCTTTCCATTCGGCAACTGAATATCATTTGAAAATCCCTGATGGTATTTCACATCTCCGGTTGCTTCGACGAATTCTGGAAGCTCTGCTCCTTCAAACTCCTTAAAGAGCTCTTCCGAAGGCCTCTGAAGCACATTCACCAAAACGTTCAGTCGTCCTCGGTGAGCCATTCCAATCATTACTTCTTCGGCACCAAGATCTGAAGAAAGCTCAATCACTCGTTTCATTGCGGGGATGAGACATTCGCCCCCCTCGATCGAGAATCTTTTTTGGCCGGTATAGTTGAGCTGAAGAAAATTTTCAAAATGATTGGCGCAAGCAAGATGCTTAAGAATCTCTTTTTTTTGATCATTTGAAAACGGCGTCGCATTTTCAAACTGATCGATTCTTTTTTTGAGCCAGCCACTAATCTCGGGATCTCTGATGTAGACAAACTCAACCGCAACCCGTTCGAGATAAGTGCTTTTGAGATGTTTCACCACCTGATCAATCGTAGATGGCGGCAAACCAAGTTCCAGTGCGGCCTGGAAAAGCCTATTCTTATCGATCCCATCTAGCTTAAAAGTTTTGAGATCCAAATTTACTTCAAATGGAGGCTTTCGCATTCCAAGTGGGTCAATGTCGGCAACTAAATGGGCAACGAGGCGATACATTGAAATCATTTCAAGAACACGAAGCTCATCAATGACAGTCGAGTCTTGAGTAGCAGCAGAGACCTGCGCTTCCACTCTTTCAATAATTTTTTCTCCTTGCCCCAGACGGAAGGCTTCGAAAAAAAACGCCCAATCATTCGAAAGTGAATCGGGATCATTCTGATACTGGAACTCGAGTGATTCTAAATAGTCAGGAGAAATTTGATCCAAAAATTGCAGACGTCTGCTTTTTGTAGGGGGGAGAGGCTGATACATCCGTCTATTTTAATGGATTCTCTAAAGACTTTCTCTATCCTCTTTATTGATTTTGCATCGCGTTAGCTTAGTATCCGCAGCATGAAATATCTTCTGAGCGTCATTCTCGTTTTCAGTGCTTCGTGTAGCAGTCATCGCGTCGCAAAGACGGCCTATCAAGAAGGCAGAACTGCTAAAAGCCTTGCAATTGCCACAAGCGAGCCTTTGGCAAGTGCCGCGGCCCAAGAAATTTACCAAATAGGTGGAAATATAGCTGACGCCGCCGTTGCAGCGTCACTCGCGATTTCAGTTCTAAGGCCTCAATCGACTGGTTTAGGTGGGGGTGGATTCCTCGTCTACGTTCCAGGAAATCTCAAGAATAAGCGAGAAGCTTGGGATTTTCGAGAAGTAGCCCCCCTGTCGGCGACGCCCGATATGTATGTAAAGAATGGAAAAGCTCAGACCGATCTGTCCCAAACAGGAGTCTTGGCCGTTGGAGTTCCTGGTTTAATCGCAGGTTTTTGGAGCTTTCATAAACGCCATGGCAAATTGCCATGGGCGACTCTCTTTGCTCCTGCAATTCGATTGGCGGAAGAGGGTGCGCCCGTTTCTGCTCATATGGCAGCTGCGATTCTGTCGCGACAAGAAGATCTGCTGAAGAGCCCAGAGCTTTCTGCGCTTTTTGTGCCCGAAGGTCGTCCTCTAAAGGAAGCGGAGATATTTTTTCAAAAAGACCTGGCGAAGACGCTGAGACTTCTAGCCAGCAATGGAAGCGATGAGCTTTACCGGGGAGAGATCGGAGAAACCATCAGTCAGTTCGTTCAAGATCAAGGTGGAATCTTGCGAATGAGAGATTTTATGCGTTACCGAGTTCAAGAGCGCGAAGTTCTCGTTGCGAATTGGAATGATAAAACGGTCATCTCAATGCCGCCTCCCAGTTCGGGCGGAATTCATGTACTTCAAATTCTCAAAATGGTGGATTATCTGAAAACGAGTGGAGTGGTCTTGGATCCAGATCCAAGACTGAATCTCAGTCTTTTAGAAATTGAAGCATCTAAGCGAGCTTTCTCAGACCGAGCCATGCATTTGGGCGATCCTGATTTTCATATGGTGCCGACTCGTGAGCTCTTATCGGATTCTTATCTCAGGGTGCGCGCCAATGAGATTGCCACTCAGAAAATCATCCCCGGTCCTAGAGTAGTGCCTTGGCGAGCGGCGGCCAATAAAGGACCCAAGCAGACGACGCATTTGTCATTTGTGGATTCCGACGGAAATGCCATTTCAACCACTCAGACGATCAATACTTATTTTGGAGCGGCTGTGATGGCACCTGGCACAGGGATTGTACTGAACAACGAGATGGATGATTTTTCTATAAAGCATGGCGTTGCCAATGCCTACGGACTCATCGGTGGAGAGGCGAATGAGATTCGACCTCGCAAGCGACCCCTCAGCAGTATGACTCCCACGATTGTTTTAGATTCTCAAAATCGCCCGATTCTTGCAACGGGTGCTCCCGGCGGAAGTAAAATCATTAGCTCCGTTTATTTCTCGATTGCACGCTTCTTGCGGGATGGTGAAACTCCCGAAGTCGCAATTTCGTCGTGTCGCTTTCATCACCAGTGGGTACCCGACAAGGTTTCGATCGAAACTCGATGTGGAGATCTCAAGGAAAAGCTTAAGAAATTCTATGTGGCAGAAGACTCAAGCCCCTTCGGCGAACTTCAGATGGCGGGATTCGATTCGCAAGGACGACTTTTTGCGGTCTCAGATCCTCGGGGACATGGCCAAGGAATTGTTGTGAGCTACGGCAAGAACAGATAACTGAGGTGTGAAGCCTCTATAGGTTTTCAAGATATCTTTCTATACGATTCAAAATTGACTTAAAAGGTGGCTGGCCTTTGTAATAAAGCGCTTTTGTTTTGAGGTATTCTTTTTCAAAAAGGGCGCGTTCATTCGGGCTACTTAATCTAAAAGCTTCGCTGTTTGAAACTTTAGGATCGTCACCCTTAAATCTTTCGGCTTTATGAGTATTGTATTCTTCAGTTCCGATGAAGCTTCTTACTTCTTGAACATCGAGCAATTGATAAATATCGTAGTAGTGACGGATGAAATTATCTGGCAGCTTTCCATCATTTTTAAAAATTCGATACTTTCGAACAACGGCTTGTAACTTCTCGACAAACGTAAATTGTGGATCATAGCAATGAACCCTTAGGGCGCAGCTGTCGATCGGCGGCTCGACATCGGATTGCAGGGCTTTGTCGTAAATCCATGAGCTAATATCGACTGGCCGATTTGGGGTAACGCGATCAAAGCCTACCTCCAACAAAACTCCTTCTTTAATTCCTTCGGCAATGGGAAAAGAAGTTTCATACTTTAATCGAATGCCACCATTCCTCATTTTTTCAGGATCATCAAACTTCTCATCACGCTCTACAGCTTCGATTCCATCAATTTTTTTACTTAAGAATTTGGCAAGCCAATCGTAGTAATTCTTACGAGATTGTCGGTGAGAATCTTTATCATGATTTTTGCCAGTATAAACTTTAAAATCGACAAGTTTCTCATCGGGGTCAATTCGAATGTCAATATCCTCGGAAAATCGATGAATAATTTTATGACCCTTTGAAAGAGAAGCACCCCCTTTTAGCTCAAATTTCAGTCCAATTTGTTGCAGGCCAAAGAGAACGTGCGTAAGCCAATAATCTTTTTCAACAAGTGACGGTTCATTGATTTCTAGCTCTTCAGCAACAATCTCTATTAGAGATTTAAAATTTTTATAGCGATGCAGAAATTTAGCTGCCATGCGAAACATTCTCTTTAAGTAGGGGCTCAAGTTTCAAGCGAGTGGAGTAAGTTCCATACTTTGCTAAAGATTTCTTTAATGAGTGATAATCAAAATCTTTTATTCGACTTTTCAGAGATGAAAGAACCTGCTCCCTCTCTTCGGCCAAAGTATCTAATCGGTTGAGCATTTCGACAAAAAGAAATTCTTTGGTTAACTTTCTCGGAACTTCCATGCGACGATGAAAGAAATATGTTCTTCCTCCAAGTTTAAATTCACCATGTCGCTTTCTATTTAAAACAACTCTCTGATTATATACTTGTGTCGTACCAAGACCCAGACTGTTAAAGGCTGTCGGACCAAACACAACGAAGTGATTATCTCGAAGAAAAGACTCTAAAAGCTCGTTTTCCGTTGGAGGCGCATTTCCGAATTCAGTTGGCTTTGATCGAGCATAGAGGCCTTGTCGAAGTTTTCGAAGAGTCCCTTCTTTAACGAGAACCGGCAAATGTCGGTCGAGATTAGAAGAATAAATAAGGAGATCGCGTCGTCGGTAAGTTCGGCCCGGCTTTAGAGCTTTCCTTAACACTTCAAGACTTGTGATTTGCGTATCTTTCACACCCTAATACTAGTTGAAATAGGGATTTCTGTCAAAAATGTAATTAATATTTCATGTACAAGATTGCTATAATATATTGAAAATACTTGATTTTTATAGGAATAAATCTGATTGGTTACCTACGGCAAGAATAAATAACTGAGGTCGACTCTGGCCTCGTGAACCATCGACTTATCCACTCGGTTGCGAGCGATATTGCCGTAAAGCAAATTCCACATAAAGCGGTTCCCCACAGATCCCATAACTTTGAGGCCTGCGCCAAAACCCAAATCGGAGCGCATAAGAGTTGGAGTGACTTCTCTATACCAAAGTAGATGGGCAAATGGTCGAAATGCAAATGTTTTGGATTCAAATGGATGAAATCTAAATCCCAGCTCTCCGTTGATGACGCGATCAGATTTGATATCTCCGTACAAAATTCCCAGTGGCTCCTGCTTCAAACTTCCATTTGAAACTGCGTTCAGTCGATCAGCGTCCGAGACAAAACTCGCTGTTAATTTGAATTGAGGAACAATGCTTTTGTTAATCGCAACCGCGCCGTGGAGAGTGGCACTGCCTTCAATCCAGCTCTGGATTTTCTTTTGGAAGCCCACTACTCCAAATGAATCGTGTTCGAGACGTCGGTAGGCGCCGAACATCAGATGAGGCCGAAAACCATAAAAATTCATTTCAGACGGAGGGCGGGAGGGTCCATCCAATTGAATGTGAGCTCCTACATCATAGGCATTCGTTGGCATCACAAAGGTTGCCGATCCGGGTCGGTCGTAATAATAATGATATTGAGCAAGCGCCTTCATCGAAAGCTCATAGTGATTCGTTCCGATGCCAAGAGATTTTATAAATCCGCTAAATATTTGAAATCGGTGTCCGCTAAACGAGTATTCATCCAAATCATCTCCTTTAATTCTGGGTGAGTCTCCTCCTCGCCAAACAAAGGTCTCCGCACCTGCGAAAAAATGCCAGTCATCATTGAAGCGAAAGCGTGCTTCAGTTTTGTGGAAAAGCACGGCGGAAATCAGCGTTGATTGATAGTTTTTTGCACTATACTTCAGGACAAAAACTGGTTTTGGAATTGCATCGAGTGTTGAATACCCATCGTTGAGTTTTTGACTCGCAAAAACATTCATGATTAAAAACCAGGGACTTCTTTCCGCTGTAGGATTTGGATTTTGGGCCACCAGACAGAGCGCCAATAAATGAGAAATCATGGAATCAATTATGCATCAATAGACTTAATTATGCATTTAGAAGCTGGTCGAGTTTGCCTTCAGCTTCGAGCTCATAGAGTTGATCGCATCCGCCGATGCAAGTTTCGCCAATAAAAATCTGCGGAACGGTTCGAAAACCCGTTTTGGCGAAAAGGGCTTGGGCTTCGTCGGGCTTGCCTTCGATATTGATCTCGGAATATTGGATTTTCTTCTGATCAAAAAGGCGCTTCGCCTTAACGCAGTAAGGGCAGTATTCTTTTGTGTAGATCAGGACTTTATTCATAGATGCGGCGGCTTACTTAAAGCGCGCCCTTTTCTTTGAGAAGTTTTTGCAGATCTCCGGACTCAAACATTCCACTGATAATATCGCATCCACCAACCAGTTCACCCTTAACAAAGAGTTGGGGGAAAGTTGGCCAATTCGAGAAATTCTTCATTCCGAATCGAATCTCCGGATCCGAAAGCACATCATGAGTCGCGAAATTCACACCAACTTTGGTAAGGATTTCTACGAGACGAGAGGAGAATCCACACTGCGGAAAAGTTTTGTCGCCCTTCATATAAAGGATGACGGGATTCGCATCTAACTCAGCTCGAATGCGATTATTTAGTTGTTCTTGGTCTTTTACGTGAACGCTCATGGATTCTCCTTTTTTATTCAGCCAATCATCGTCTTAATTTTTAATGCGTGGATGGGTCCACCAACGGCGTCTCCGATCGCGGCATAAATCATACGATGCTGCTCAATCAGGGATTTGCCTTCAAAAGCTTTAGACTTAACGTTAACTTCAAAGTGATCGAAGGTTCCCGTCACATCTAAAACTTTCACTTCTGAAGAAGGGATGGCGGCCTTCACCAGTCTTTCAATTTCTTGGGGATCAAACATAGGGTTTCCGCGTTCTAGCAGAGGATGTTAGCCTAATCCAGTGCCCGTCACTGAAATTGAAAAACTACTCCTCGAATATAAAAGGTCTGAAAATCGATGGATTGGCCTCGAAGTTGAACGGCTGGGGGTTGATCCCAGGGGTAGATTCTTGCGCTATCAGACCGATTATCGGCGCCTCCTCTCGGACTTGATGAGTAGTCATGGATGGAAGGTGGACTACCAAGTGGGAAGCGATATCCTCGGAATCAGCAAAGAACTCTCTGCCATCTCTTTAGAACCCGGAAGCCAGTTCGAGCTGAGTTTGGCGCCGCGACAGAGTCTCCACGAAGTCATGAGTCTTCAAGCTCAGCTGGATCAAGAGATCTTGGGATTTGATTATTCGAAAGACTGGAGATTTTTGGGCCTAGGCTTGAACCCCCTGGAGACTCCTGATCAGATTGAGCTGCTGCCAAGTCCTCGTTATGCGCTTATGGACCGTCACTTCAAAACAAATGGTACGAGAGGCCGCGAAATGATGAGGCTCTCGGCGGGCTTACAAGTGAATTTAGATTTTGCTTCGGAAGCCGAGGCAATTGAAATGCTTCGGGCGGGATTCTATATGGCACCCTTTCTTGCGAGTTTTTTCTCAAACTCACCTCGGCAGAATTCAAAAACGACCGGACGACTCTCCGAGCGACATTTTGTATGGCGAGAAACAGATCCAGCGAGGTCCGGCTTTTTAGATTTTGTATTTGATCCAAACTTTAGCTTCAAAGATTATTCTCGTCATATTTGTTCGATCCCACTCATGTATGCCTATGACGAATCTGGCAATGCCTTTGATTCAAAAGGTGCGAGCCTCTGCGAACTACCAAACGAACTTGTGAAAAAAAACGCGCTCGCAGCAATGCGGCAGCTTTTTACAGAAATTCGGTTGAAACCCTGCTGTGTTGAGCTACGCTATTTTGATCAAGTGCCTAGTCGCTATCGAATGGCTGCAGTCGCGCTCTGTGTGGGCCTCTTGTACGATGACGAGAATCGCTCTCAGCTTGTAAGCAAATCCAAAAAAGTTTCTAGTCTAGACTTAAGAAAACTCATGAAAGAAGGCGCAGAGACCGGATTAAAAAGCGATCAGATTTATACAGAGTTATGTAAACTCGTCAGTATGGCAATCGATGGGCTTCACCGACGAAATTATAATGAAGAAGTCTTTCTGAAGGACGCTGAGATTCTCTTGAGTGAGCGCAAAACGCCCGCAGAGATCTGGCTGGAAGCCGGCGCAGGGCTTGACGGAGATTTTTTGATATGAATTTTTTGATCATTGGCGATGCTCTCGAAACTCTCAATGCCAAATCCGATACCTCTCTTTATTTCGCGCGAACATTGCTGAGTGGGGGCGATAGCGTTGTTTGGTCCAAGCCTTCTGAGCTTGCATGGCAAGGCATTCAATTGTCCGCATCCGGACTCTCTCTCAAAAAGTTCAAACGAGGGGACATCCCGAATTCTGAGACCGTCAATCATCTTTCGATTCATGATTTCTCGACGATTTTTATTCGCAAAGATCCACCGTTCAATGTGGATTATGTAAGGCTTTGCTGGCTCTTAATGCCATTCGAAAAAAAGATCCCGATGCTCAATCGACCCCAGAATCTTCTTCGCTATCATGAGAAAATGTTGCCGTTTGAAGTATGCCATCAGGGTTTCATTTCCGAGGAGGATTTAATCCCTCAGTGGATTGTTAAATCCAAAGTCGATTTGGATCGAGCGTTGGATGAAGCTGGTGGTCAAGATTTCGTGGTGAAGCCATGGCTAGGTTTTGGCGGCAATAAAGTAGAGCGAATGACGAAATCTGAAGTCTCTCGAGTGTCTGATCGATTTGAGAAGGAGGACTTAATACTCCAGAAATTTGATCCAGAAGTTTTAACCAATGGCGACCGCCGTGTCTTCTTTTGGAGAGGGAAGTACATCGGAGATTTCGTAAGGATGCCAGCTTCTGGCTCCATGGTTTCAAATCTTGCCCAAGGCGGCTCTGCTGTGAAACGTGACCTCTCGAAAGCTGACCAAAAGTTGATTTGGAAAATTGAAAAGTTTTTGGAGGCATCCAAGATCGATTTTGCAGGGGCTGACTTGATTGGCTCGCGTCTCAATGAAATTAATATTACGTCTCCAACCGGCTTGGGTGCCTACGAAGATCTATTTGGCAAAGATCTTTCAATTAAAATGATGGAAGATCTAAAATTGCATTTATGATTCCACTCTCGATTCAAGATCTCAATGTCGATTACGGTTCTGCTGGGCAGGGAAAGAGAGCGGTAGATCATTTTAACTTAGAGATGAAGCCGGGAGAAATTCTGGGCCTCTTGGGTCCAAACGGTGCAGGCAAGACATCTGTTATTTCCGCCGTAACGGCACTCTTACAAAAATTTCAGGGAAGTATAAAAGTATTCGGCCATCCGAGTGGCAGCCCCGACGCAAAAGTCAGTGTGGGCTTGGTTCCGCAAGAGATGATTTCTTACGGATTCTTTAACGTCCAAGAAATATTAGATTTTAATGCTGGCTTCTTTGGTGTTCAAAAGCCAAAGGCCCGAATCGAGATGCTTTTGAAGAGGCTTCAACTTTGGGATGCGAGGCACAAAAAAGTTGCTCAGTTGAGTGGGGGAATGAAACGAAGACTTTCAATTGCCAAAGCCCTTGTCCACAGTCCAAAACTTTTGCTTTTGGATGAGCCATCCGCCGGCGTGGATGTTGAGCTTCGAGATATTTTGTGGGAATTCGTGCGAGAGTTAAATTCTCAAGGCACGAGTATTTTACTTACGACTCATTATTTGGAAGAAGCCGAAGAACTTTGCAATCGCGTTGCGGTCATCAATCGAGGCAAGTTGATAGCCCTAGATACTACTCAGAGTCTTTTAAAGAATACGGAAGAGGAAACACTGGAGAACGCCTATCGAAAAATGATTCGAGCCGATGGAGAGCTGAGTGCGTAAAACCGACCAACTGAGAATTGAGTTTTCTGGATTTTCTTCGCTGCTAAAAAAAGAAGTCTTAAGATTTCTTAAAGTTGGAAGCCAAACCATCCTATCGCCTCTGGTAAATGCGGGGCTTTATTTATTGGTCTTCGGAGTGAATTTGGCCAATGTCGTTTCTCCCTATCCTGGAGTCGACTATCTTTCATTTTTGATTCCCGGAATGATTGCTTTAGGAGCATTTAACAATTCACTTCAGAATTCCGCCAGTTCGGTGATGGTTTCGAAATTTCATGGGGATCTTCAAGATTTGAGGATCATTCCTTTAAGATCTGTATTTATTGCCTCTGCCTATTCAATCGCCTCCCTTTCTAGGGGCCTCATTGTTTCGGTCGCAACATTTTCAATTGGGCAGGCATTCGCTTATTTTCAGTTGGGACATTTCATTTGGCCCGCACACTTCGCTGCCTTTATTTACTTTCTCTGTATCGGCTGTTTTATTTTTGGAAATATAGGAATTTGGGCGGGCTTCATCACAACGAGTTTTGATCAGATCAATACGATCACAACATTCGTGGTCTTGCCGCTGATTTATCTTGGCGGTGTTTTCTTTTCTCTGCATTCCATGAGTCCTTTTTGGCAGCAGATTTCGGCTCTTAATCCGCTCGTTTATTTGATTCAGGGACTTCGCTGGAGCATGCTCGATGTTTCTGATTTATCCATCGGCGTCTGTGCTCTTGCAAGTCTGATTTTCTTTGTCATTTCAGCTACTTTAGCCTGGTATGCTGTTCGCTTTGGTTCGTATCAGCGCTTTTGACTTATAAAAAGGCGACCTTATATTAGGAGGCAAGATGGATTTGCAAAAGCTCACCGAAAAATGCCAAGAGGCATTGAACAATGCTCAAAATAAGGCCGTTCAATTTTCTCACACAGAAGTAGATGTGGAGCACTTTCTTTTAGCTCTGCTTGAACAAGACGGTGGGCTGGTTGCGAGACTTTTTCACAAACTTCAAATTCCAGTATTGGCATTTTCATCTCAAGTTGAAGGTGATTTAAAAAAGAGACCTCGAGTCTCAGGCAGTGGTATTGAACCAGGTAAGATCTATTTGTCTAATCGCTTAAGTCAGGTTCTTGTGAAGGCCGAGGAAGAAGCTAAGCGGTTGAAGGACGATTATGTTTCGGTAGAGCATCCCGTTCTTTCGATGCTCGAGACAGAGCCAGAGGGATCAAGCCTGGGTAAAATTTTCAATCAGTATAATTTAACACGTGATCAATTCTTAAAAGTTCTGACGAGCGTTCGAGGAAACCAGCGTGTTCAAAGTGCAAATCCAGAAGCAACTTATGAAGCTCTTTCGAAATATGGAAGAGATTTGGTTCAGGAAGCGAAGACTGGAAAGCTAGATCCCGTAATAGGACGAGATGCCGAAATCCGTCGCGTCATTCGAATTCTTTCAAGGAAAACCAAAAACAATCCCGTTTTGATAGGGGAGCCAGGTGTTGGAAAAACAGCCATCGTTGAGGGCTTGGCTCAGCGAATTGTGCGCGGCGATGTGCCAGAAGGCCTTCGCGACAAATCGGTTTTTTCACTCGATATGAGTTCGCTCGTCGCAGGTGCAAAGTTTCGGGGAGAATTTGAAGAGCGCCTCAAGGCAGTTCTCCAAGAAGTGAAGAATGCTGAAGGCCGCATCATCATGTTTATCGACGAGCTTCATACCATTGTTGGTGCAGGAAAAGCAGACGGTGCGATGGATGCGGGCAATATGCTTAAGCCAATGCTCGCGCGCGGTGAGCTGCACTGTATTGGTGCTACGACCCTCGATGAGTATAGAAAATATATCGAAAAGGATCCGGCCCTCGAACGTCGATTTCAAATGATTTTAGTTCCAGAGCCCAATGTAGAAGATTCAATCTCAATTCTGCGAGGCTTGAAAGAAAGGTTTGAAGTCCATCACGGTGTGAAGATTCTAGACACTGCGCTTGTCGCGGCAGCGACACTTTCAAATCGCTATATCTCCGATCGATTTCTTCCCGATAAGGCCATCGATCTTGTGGATGAAGCTTGCGCCATGATTCGAACAGAAATCGATTCGATGCCCCAAGAATTAGACGAAACCACGCGAAAGGTCATGCGCCTTGAAATCGAAGAGGCCGCACTAAAAAAGGAAAAGGATAAAGCCTCCAAAGATCGACTAGAGGATCTTCGAAAAGAACTTGCTGAGCTAAAGAACAAGTCTCAGAGCATGAGGGCGCAGTGGGATGATGAGCGAAAGGGAATTTCGGCGCTTCAGGTGATGCGAGAGCAGATCGAACAGATTCGATTTGGAATTGAAAAGGCCGAGCGAGACTATGATCTCAATAAAGCGGCAGAGCTTCGTCACGGCAAGCTCCCTGAGCTTGAAAAAAAGTTGGCGTCCGAAGAGCAGAAGCTCTCCGGTCGCACTGGTCCCGCGAAACTTCTTCGTGAAGAAGTCACCGAGAATGAAATTTCGGATATTGTTTCGAAGTGGACGGGCATTCCCGTTACTCGGCTCCTCGAAGGTGAAAAAGAAAAATTACTTCGGCTCGATAAAATCCTCCATGAACGCGTCATTGGCCAAGATGAAGCTGTCCAATTGGTTGCTGATGCTGTGATTCGTGCGCGCTCTGGCATCAAAGATCCTAAACGCCCCATCGGATCATTTATTTTTCTGGGCCCTACAGGGGTTGGAAAGACGGAACTCGCTCGGGCACTTGCAGAGACTTTGTTTGATTCCGAAGAGAATATGATTCGCATCGATATGAGCGAATATATGGAGAAGCACTCGGTCTCACGATTGATCGGCTCGCCCCCTGGTTATGTTGGCTTTGAAGACGGAGGTCAACTCACAGAATCGGTTCGGCGCAAACCTTACTCGGTTATTTTGTTCGACGAAATTGAGAAGGCCCATCCAGATGTCTTTAATGTTTTACTTCAAGTATTGGACGACGGCCGTGTGACCGATTCTCAGGGGCGAACTGTAGATTTTAAAAATACCGTTATCATCATGACCTCGAACATTGGATCCATGCATTTGCTTACAGGAATTTCTGATAAGGGTGTGATTCAAGAAGACGCTCGAGAGTCGGTGATGAAGGAACTTCGTGCACACTTTCGGCCCGAGTTTTTAAATCGGGTGGATGATATCGTTTTGTTCAAGCCACTGACGCTCAAAGAAATTGAGAAGATCGTTCAACTTTTGGAGAAGTCCATTGCCGACCGATTAAGTGAGCGACGAATCAGTCTTGAGATTTCTGCTGATGCGCTCACGTTCATCGCGGAGGCCGCCTATGATCCAGTTTACGGGGCGAGACCGCTCAAGCGCTATTTGCAGCGTGAGCTAGATACTCGAATTGGAAGAGCCATCATCTCCGGCGAAGTCGAGGATGGAACGAAGATTCGAATCGGCTTAAAGGCTAAGGCCCTTGAATTCACCTATGTCAAAGCCAGCGATTCAACCAAGACGAGAGCCGTTCATTAGGTTGAGTGGAGACTTCCGTTGAGCTTCCCCTTGTTATTCCTTTAGAATCTGAGGAATGCAGGGAAAAACTAAAATCGGGGTTATCGGACTAGGTAGGCTGGGTTCGGCTCTTGTACGAGGTCTAAGGCGATCAAGTTCTATGAAGAGCACTAGCGTTTCCGCCACTGTTCGATCGCCCAAGCGAGCCCGGGAACTGAGTCGAAAGCTAGGCATTTCGGTTGGCACAGATAATCGAGCATTGGTTGGAGCTTCAAACATTTTGATTCTAGCAGTGAAGCCCTATCAGGCTGAAAAACTTTTGAAAGAGATTGCCCCCAAACTCAAGTCCTCTCAAATTCTCATATCAGTCTGCGCATCCATTACGCACTCCCAACTGAAAAAATGGGCTAGGTCAAAGCCGAGCATCATTCGAGCCATGCCCAATTTGCCGTGTTTAATAGGCGAAGGAATTACGGCGATTGCGCTAAGCTCTCATTCAAAGCGAAGCGAGAAAGAGATTGCCGAGAAAATTTTTGGGAGCCTTGGAAAAACTCTCATTTTGGATGAGAGTTTGTTCGATGCTGTTACGGCTCTTTCCGCCTGTGGCCCCGCCTTTATTTTTACAATTATTGAGTCACTGATTGAGGCAGGGGTGAGAGTTGGAATTCCTCGAGATGCTTCGCGAGAACTCGTACTTCGAACCATGGTTGGGTCGGGCTTGATGGTCGAGCAAACTCGGCTTCATCCTGCAGAGCTTAAAGATCAAGTGACCACTCCCGCTGGGTGTACGACCGAAGGCCTTCAGGCTCTCGAAGAGGGGAGACTTCGAGCGACAATCCTCAAAGCGATTGTTGCCTCTACAAAAAGAAGCGCCGCACTCAGAAAAAAATAACGCGAGGCGTTAGTTTTAATTGCTTTCCTCCAAAATTCTCATTTACGTTGAAGCTTGGTTTTAGAGGACGGAGGGGTCATGGTTCGCGCATTTCTATTTATTTTTCTTTTTTCTATTTCAACCGCCTATGCGTCCGACTGTGCAAAAAATTTGCGCGGATTTCTTAAGTTGGCGAATTCTAAAGTGGAAGAGGCTCAAGCTTCGGGGCGACTTTTGGCTCCCACTTTCTATGATTTTAAAGCGGATCAAGCTGCCGAAATAACATGGAAGGGGGTTCTCGCTCCTCGCTTGATTCAGCAAATGTTGCCGGCTTCTGTTCGATTGATCGATCACCCCCTGATTGGTGCGTCAGAAGCAGGTGTCGTTAAAGACGCAGGCTCTGGGGACTTCATCAGCCTGAGGCTAGAGGTGAATGGTTTGGGAACAAATATTGGAGTTTCTCGAGCTGCGCTCATTCAGAATCTCTCTCGCCCCAATAAATTATTTGTTCGTGACCAGGCAAGGGCCGTGATTGTTTTTATGCACGGAGGGGGTACTCGAACCACGGGACACCATGTGGGGCTGAGTTTGATGAATCACTTTTCAAATCTGGAGGTGGACGTGGTTTCGTTTGATCAGGCGTGGCACGGCGAAGGACCGAGAAAGTATTTTTCTTCCCCGCGAGATTATTTTGAATGGGTTAGAGCGGTGATTAAAGAAACGGTTGGCGAGGGCGCGCTGAATGGGAAGCCCGTTTTTCTTGCTGGCCACAGTATGGGCGGAGAATTTGCCGACACCTATATGCGACTCTATCCAGGCGATCAGCTTGTCAGTGGAGTGATTGCTCTTTCTCCCGTGGTCGATGTGGGGCCAGGAAAGCCACTGAAAGAAAAAGTGAAGCTCATTCAAAGTCGAGATGAGGACGTTCGAGGTGAAAATTCACCTTCACCAGAAGATCGAGAACTTCAACAGGGACTTGTAAAACAAGGTAAGCTTTCGTTTACCGCATTATTATTCGAATCGCTCTTTTCACTTCAGAATTCCTGGGTTCTTCCAAATGACGGTGGTACTTCATACGTTCCTTCGCTTTATGTCTGGGGCGCAAAAGACGGGCTCTATAGAGGACACGAGAAATTAGTGGCCGATTTACTAGTACCCATTCCAAAACTCCGACTACAAGTCTACGGCAAGCGAAATGATCTGGTACTGGGGCGAGATGTTGATGTGGGGCATATGATTTTTGATCATCATCGTCCGGGGACGCATAAGATTGAAGTCTTCGCAGACATCGAAGATTTCATTGAATCTACAACAGGCATAAAACTCGAGCCCGCCAAGAAGCAAAGCCATTCCGATGATCTATTAAAGAAGATGGTTCAAACCTACGCTAATAATTTAGCCTTTCGGGAATTCATAGCCCATCATAGCGTCTACCGAAAGATTGCGGACACCGAGAGGATGAAGGCACTGAGCGCGCGACTTTCAGAAATTAATCGAGCCGGTAATATTCCCGAGTTCGAAGCAGAGCGAATTCGCATTCTAAGTTTACGTCAGGGGTTTAGTCTCCCCGAGGGACCCTCAGGAGATTTGGGTCGACAGTGGCAATCAGAACTTCGCGCCGTCAAAAAGAGCGAAGGGGAACTCAAAGTTCGTCGAGAGGCACTTCGAAAAAATTTGGAATTGGTTCGTTTAGATTCAGAAGCCAATAAAGCGGCAATCGAGAACGCTATGAAAGGAATTACGTCCAAGGAGCTTGTACAACATGAGGCCGAAGCTGAACGAATACTTTCTTCGATGTATCTTTTGAATGAAAAAATAGAAAAGGCAATTCACGATTTTTATTTGAGGCTTGAAGCAGAAGGCAAACTCAACTCCGCCGCGATTCACCCACCGAATGATATTCAAGCTTTCATTCGCGAATACGAAATTCTTTATCGTTCCTATCAAGAGGTATTGCAGAAGAAAAATGAGATCATTGAGCAAGCTGCCAATTCGGGTGCGCTCGGCCTTGGTATTCGGGCACTTTATATCGAAAGAAGCGGAGGCGCAGGAAGTTTAGTTTGGAAAGAGGAGAGTCTGAGGCGTGAACTTGAAGAAGTTGAAAGCAAGGTCTTGGACTATGAAGATCTGCAGCAAAGGCTCTTAGTAGATTTAACAAATAATTATTCGGAAGGACTCTTTCGCTATCATTCCGTTAGCCTTGCGGAAATATTTGAGAGTGATGGAAAGAATAGGGAGGATTACCGATCCTATCTTCAGGATGCTTGGGCGCGATGGCAAAGTATTTGGAAGGAGCGACCACCCGTCGCACGAGTCTCGCTCTATTGAGCCCGCACAGATTTGTGTTTGCCCGCCTTGACGTTAAAGACTCTCAAAAGCCAGTGAAAGAATTCTGGCATATG
>Ga0163144_10004699_pt1 | contig 30688 bp, 26 predicted proteins | sample OliLak19BULKMAT1_FD_123175 | JGI IMG/M metagenome (GOLD analysis project Ga0163144, IMG submission 123175) | Freshwater microbial mat bacterial communities from Lake Vanda, McMurdo Dry Valleys, Antarctica - Oligotrophic Lake LV.19.BULKMAT1 | ecosystem: Environmental > Aquatic > Freshwater >... | reverse complement strand
GATTATCTGGAACGAATAATGGTGGAAGGTTTCCACCGGCAATTAAAATATCAATCTCAACGCCGTCCAGAGTCTCTCGTTCTAGAAGTGCGCCAGCAATACGCTCAAGCTTTTCTCGATTGTCTCGGAGCATCCGACGAGCTCGTTCCAAATTGTCGAAAACAATTTTGCGAACTTCTTCATCAATCTGAATAGCGGTTTGCTCAGAGAACTCGCGGCCCGTTCCAATTTCTTTGCCTAAGAAAACGTGCTCTTGTTTTTTTGAAAGTGCGATGGGGCCAATTCGTGGTGACATCCCCCATTCCGTAACCATTTTGCGAGCAAGCTCGGTCGCTCGTTCGATATCGTTTCCAGCTCCTGTGGTGACGTCCGGAAAAATAATTTCTTCTGCTACTCGACCACCCAGAAGCACACAAATATTATCGTGAGCAGACTTCGATGTTAAACTGTAACGGTCTTGCTCAGGCAACTGCATGGTAACTCCCAAGGCCATCCCCCGAGGAATAATCGTCACTTTGTGGACCGGATCGGTTCCAGGAATGAGGCGAGCCACAAGCGTATGCCCAGCTTCGTGAATTGCGGTCACTCTCTTTTCTTCTTCTGACAAAACCATACTTCGACGTTCGGCGCCCATCAGAACCTTGTCCTTGGCGTATTCGAAATCTTTCATTTCGATTCGATCTTTATTTGCTCGGGCTGCAACCAAAGCCGCTTCATTGCACAAATTTTCCAAATCGGCTCCAACAAATCCAGGAGTGCCGCGGGCAATGACTAGAAGATCTACATTCTCGCCCATTCGAAGCTTCTTCGCATGAACTCTCAAAATCTCCTCACGTCCTCGAACGTCTGGACGAGGCACAATAACTCGGCGGTCAAATCTTCCTGCGCGAAGAAGGGCTGGATCCAAAACATCGGGTCGGTTGGTCGACGCAATAATGATCACACCTTCTTTGCCTTCAAAACCATCCATCTCGACCAAAAGTTGATTGAGAGTTTGCTCTCTTTCATCATGACCACCGCCAAGTCCTGCGCCTCGGTGGCGGCCAACGGCATCAATCTCATCGATGAAAACCAAACAAGGAGCAGCTCGCCGTGCCTGCAAAAACAAATCTCGGACGCGAGATGCCCCAACACCTACAAACATCTCAACAAAATCAGATCCGCTAATCGAAAAGAATGGAACATTGGCTTCGCCAGCAATCGCCTTAGCAATCAAAGTTTTGCCGGTCCCAGGAGCTCCCATAAGAAGGCATCCCTTTGGAATTCGGCCTCCGAGTTTCTGAAATTTCTTGGGGTCCTTTAAAAACTCCACAATCTCTTGAAGCTCTTCTTTGGCTTCTGGAATTCCCGCAACATCTTTGAAAGTGACTTTTCCCTTTTCATCTTCGCGCATCAGTCGAGCGCGAGACTTACCGAAGCTCATTGCTTTGCCGCCACCCATCTGCATATTTCGCATGAAGAGAATAAAAATAAAGAAAATCACCGCAACAGGAAGGAGGGCTAGGAAAAGTTGCCAGGTCACATTTTCCTCGGGGAGTTGGAATTTGTAAATATTCACCCCAGATTTTTTGAGCTGTTCCTTAAAGGCAGAGTCGGCAATTGGTCCGATGGTTTGAAAGCTCTGAACTTTCCCGTCGTCAAGCTTTCTCTCCCCTTCGATGCGCTCACCAATGACAGTGACTGACTGAACCTGCTTGCTGGATAAAGACTGTTCGAATTCGGAAAAGGGTATGTCGACCACTTGAGGCTTCAGATTTTCAGTTGCCTTGATGGCAATGAAAACGCCTAAGCCAATCGTGATCCAAAGTAGAAAGGTTTTAAATCCTGGAGTCATCAAAATCTTCTTTTCCCTAGTATAAGGCCGTTTCCGCTTTTGTCACCTTTCGATTCTGCGGTGCTCTTTCCACCCAAAGACGGTCGCTGCGACATCTCACTAGATGATCTCGCGGGGCGTTGAAGGTAAAGTCCTGTTTTGCAGCTAAAAGGCTCTGCAATTCGCATGTCTTATGACGGCTCAAATTGATTTTGAGACGAGCCATGAAGAGCCGATTCAGGAAATCCCGCTGTTGGCTCGGTGCCAGCTTTAGGAGCTCCGTTCTGGAAAGCGAGAGCGGTGAATCTGACAGCACAACCTGGCCGCTTGAGATCTCGACTTCTCGTTCGATCGCTTCCGAGCGATCCCGAAAATCCTCTACAGACTTTAATAGAGACAAGCGAGAAGAAGGAAATCGCTGAAAAAGTGGGCGCAGGATCTTCAGCCGCAGAAAGTTTCGATCGTAATCTGCTCGCAAATTCGATCGATCCAGCCTTGGACGAAGACGGAGTTTGCGACAATGCGCGATGATTTCGGCCTTCCAAATCCCTAGAAATGGCCTCCAAATCTTATGGTCAACTCGGTTGGTGGGGCTCTTCATTCCCGAGAGTCCCTTCAGACTCGCTCCTCGAATGAGTCGAAAGAAAAATGTTTCAAGCTGATCATCTGCATGATGTGCCTCCACGATTTCAATTTCAGTCGGCAGTGCCTTAAGGTACTTCAATCGAGCTCCCCTCGCCATTTCCTGAACAGAGGAGTTTTTCTTAAGGGGTGAATTTTCAATATGAAGTTCAACTTCATATTTACGAGCTAATCGACGGACATAGTTTTCGTCTCTTTCTGAATCGGCTCCTCGCAAATGAAAATTGAAATGAACAGCAGAAAGCCGAATCGGAAAGATCCTTGCGAGCTCCGCCATTGCCACCAAAAGAAGACTGGAGTCAGCGCCACCGCTCACCGAAACCAAAAAGTTTCGGCTCACCTTCGGATCAAGTTTCAGATCTTGAGCCACGAGATCGAGGAGCCTCTTCATAGATAGCTTTTAAGGCAAATTTCAGCGGGGGGTCAACGAGAGCAGCTTTTTCGAGTGCGGGGCCTTCCCACCGAACCAGGACTGGAGGGCCTGTCCCAAAATGCCATTGTCTTTGAGTAGCCAATCACGCCACAAGGTCTCTGGAGATCGACTCATGAAGGCTTCTGGAAACTGAAGGTGAGATAAATTTTGAGCATAGCGCTTAGCTACTCCCAAAGAGCCCTGATAGAGATGCGCCAGCATCAGCAAAAACTCGCGATCCTTGGGATCACTTTTTTGAACGTGATTCATCAATTCAATCGCAGCTTGCTCGAGCGAGAACTTCAGTCCCGGATCTGCCGGATCCTCTTTAGTGGCCAGATAAAAGAAGTGCATGGCCAGCTCCAATTTCCCATGGTCGTGCTGACAAACCATTGCCAGGTTGAAAAATAAATCCGATCGATCTCGAACCTTTTCAGCGAGTTGGAGGGTCTTTTCGATGAGCTCCTCGCCCTTGTAAAGATGCTCATATATATAGGAGAGATATTCGGTTGCTTCAGAGGCAACCTCCCCCTCTTCGAGTGACTTGAGTAGATAGCTGGCAGCTTCTTCGTAGGCCGATCTTTCAAAAAGTAATTTCCCGAGCTGAAAGCTTGTTGAAGAGTTGGATTTCTTTAAGCGCTCTAACTCCTGAAAAATCCAAACTGAGAACTCATTCGCTTTCACAGAGTTCGTGAGCTTCGCCCTCAAATCGCGAAGCAAATGGAGAGCCGTCTTTGAAGCAAGACTGTCCATTCGAAGTGCTCGTTTCAAATAAGACTTGGCTTCTGCATCTTTGCCCCGCTCGAGAAATTTAATGCCCAAGGCATAACAAGAAGGGATATGAGCCAAATTTTTCTGTAGCGCTTCTCGATAATGACGAAGCGCTAAGAGACCCTTGCCCAAATGATCATGAGCCGCCGCAAGCGAAAAATGGTCGTCGGCAGTTAAGGGACTGCCCAAAGCCTCAATAAAGGATTCGGGGCTGGTCTGAAGGAGTTTCGAGTTTTCCTCGCTGAGCCAATAAAGCATGAGTGCTTGTCGACATCTGTTGGTTCTTTCTTCAGATCGGTCCACGCAGCATCTTCTAAGTCTTGGATTTACTTGACGGAGCTCTCGGGGACTCAGATGCGTCAGGAGCACAGTGCTCTAAGACCTTGAAAGATCTTTATGATTTGGGCTCGACGCGGATGATCATTTTCGTCTAGAAATTTAGGGTTCGTGAACTCGGGCCGCTAGCTCAGTAGGTAGAGCAATTCCCTTTTAAGGAATGGGTCCCCCGTTCGATCCGGGGGCGGCTCAGTTTTTTTCTCTATCTCGAACTCAATGAAGGAGCCATATGAGTTCGTCTTTTTCTGAAACTGAGATTCAAATTGCGAAAGAACTAAAGCGGCTTGGCATTGCCCTGGAGCCAAAGCGAGGGCGCTATCTGTCGAGTCGACATTGCCCCGAAGGCTGTATCGAAATAGCTCCCCAAGTTTTTATGATTATCGATCCTCTTGAAACTCAGAAAGATGCGATTTGGCTGCCCACATTTGATGAGCTTCTGGAGCTTGCCAAGAAATCTGACATGAGTTTCTCTTTCATCACTGATTTCATCCATCGGCGCCGATTTGCCGATCGAAATGAACGTGAAGGACTAATGCAGGCATTCATCGAGAAATTGCGATAAGCGGTCATGAAACCGAAGGCTTTCAGATTCCTCCTATGCCTTGTGACTATGCTAGTCGTTTTTGGAGATTTGCAGGCTGGAACTTGCCGAAACTTTTTTGCTTATTTGGGATCCATCAATCGTTTGGAATGGCTTTTTCCGAGAGTCAGAATTTCAGAAATTGCCAACAAGCCCTTGTTCACGGGTAGTCCGATTGAGAATTTTAACAAATTCCTCAATCGATTGGAGAGTCTGCCTTCCACGAAGAGAGAGATTTTAAGCCTCCCTCCTCAAGAAATTCAACGAATTCGGATTTTTATACAGCGGATTCCCACAGGATTTTTTGATCCTGCCCTTTCGGAAACCTATTATCAAAAGCCCAAGGAGGAAGTGAAAGTCCTCGATGCCCTTGCTCTTGTAAGAAAACTCTTAGAAGCCGAAAGATCGAATTTTTTGGCGATGGCAACAGATATCGCAGTGCCTGGATCACTTCAGTGGTCGTCTCGCCAAATCCGAAAATCTGCGCTCTTTACTCTTTATGCGGTTGGCTTAGCGGGACTTGCCTATACTGTAGGAGGATTTGGGGCACCTCTATGGGATCCACTCGGGGCCTGGACACGAAAGTATTCATTTGTCGCTGTCGGCTGGGTCTTTCCAGTTACGGCTTCAGCATCTGATCGGGTAAGCCCGGTCGACCCCCGTTTTAGTTCACAAACCATGGAGATCTACAGACGCCAAAATGAAATGTATTCTGGTGTGGATCAGATCGTAACGAATCGCTTGAGCTATTTTGAAACTTCAATACATCAGGATCTTCTTATCCTGAGTGCTGTCAGCGATCCTCAAGTGCGTTTTCTCATTTTGCATCGTCTTCAATCACTCAAGATGAGATTTTTGGATGTACTGCAAAGTGAAGGCGGAGATCGAGCTCGTGAAGCGCTGAGCTATGTTCAAAAAACTTATGATCCTGACAAAAACATATTGAGAGACTTAGGACCTGACGGATCTGAATCTCAAGATCGCAAGTAAAATAAGACTCATTACAAATACAATGACGAGTGCGAAATTCGGCGAACTTTGAACCTCTTCCGCATTCAAACTGCATCCCCCCCCATCATTGGTGGTAGCATTAAGCTTTCGATTGGCGGCCGAGGGATCTTGGCCGGTCGCCATGAGGACAGCTCGATAAGCATTCAGTCTGCCTCCGGAGAGAACAAAGTTTTCAGCTCCAGGAATTCGATCAACTGATTGGACCAAAACCTGACGAACATCTGATGCTGTTAGATTGGGATTCGCAGCCCAAATTAAAGCCGCCACTCCCGTCACATGAGGAACCGCTTGTGATGTACCTCGCTTTGATTCGTAGCGACTTTGATAGGAACCTTGAGATCCGCTTCCCGGAACGATCGCGTAAATTTGATCACCAGGTGCCATCAGATGAACAGAGGCTGCGCCGAATCCTGAAAAGCTCGATTTTAAATCGAGTCGATCGGAAGCGGCTACACATGTATTGGCCACCAATTGAAAATTGCAGGGATAATAATCTCGGTTGTCGTTGTTGCCCCCATGATTGCCGGCAGAGGTAATGGGCAAATACTCATAAGCGGCTAAGCGCTGCATGGCTTGCTCAAGAAAGTCAGATTTTACATCTCCACCCCAAGAATTACTGCCCAGAAATTTTACGTTCGGATTAATTTCTCTGCGTCGGCGCATATCTTCTTCCATCCAACGAATGACTCTTAATGCCGAATCCGAATCGCCTTGATTTTGCGCATTCAAGAAACGGCCATCGGCGATTTCTAATCCTCCGGGGACAACACCTGTGATTCCATAATTATTTCCTCCGATCGCACCGAGAATCGAGGCCACATGTGTGCCGTGCCCCGCTTGATCAATCGGATTCTGACCAGGATTGTAGGCGTCGAAGCCGCTCGTCACTCGACCAGCCAGATCTGGATCACGAGTGTCGATTCCTGAGTCCATGACGTAGACGACAATATTGGGAGAACCCGTTGTAATTGCCCAAGCGCGCTCTGCATCGATATCAACGGTCCCGAAAGAGTCGATACCTCCATGACCTGAGAACAGTGACCACTGATTTCCATTGAGTGGATCAATCATTGGGCCCGATGGAGGTGCTAAGGGAGATCCAATCTGTACATCATCAGCGCTAAACGTAACGACGGGCTCCCACTCATGAACTTCTGGATCAAGATCTTCGGAGAACTCCCTTGCATCCTTTGCGTTTTCAAACGAAAGGCTCACCGAATCATGTATTTCTTCTTTGGAACGAACAAGAATTTTGGTTTCCGCAAAGTTTGCTGACGAAATGAAATTCGAAACCAAAACTACTCCTGCCAGAATGAATGTGGGGGTGCACTTCACAAGCCTTAAAACTTACAAGTTCCATACCCCTTTCCAATTATCTAAGTAGCTAGAATTACTTAATTTAATTTAACTCAACTGCGGCAATTTTGTCCCAAACGGGGACCTTGTATCGCATCCTGACGATGTCCCAGTCATCAGGTATAAGAATCCTCGTGAGTCGGACTTCAAAAATATTTGCAGCTGTTTTTGTTTTTAGCTTGGGCGTGATCATGAACGCCGAGTCCGTTCATGCCCAAATGCGATTGGGAACTCTCGTAGGGCAGGCCGAGTCGGGCCCTCAAGGTGAACCTCGATTTGAAATCACAACCAAAGTAAAAATCCCTCTCGATTCATTTTATATATATCCCGGTATCAGCGTCATCGCCGACGCTCTCAATCGACAGCCTCATGCCCTGATCGAGGTCTGGACCCAAGAGAGAGAGAACAACCTAGTTCGCCTAACAGGGACCAATGCAGAGATACTCCAAACTCTTTCTTATCGAGTTCTAGACGGAGAACTCGATTCCCTCGAGGTCTACGCAGACCGATTCATTTTCTTTAAAATGCAAAGACCCATAAAAATTCATAGCTTTGGCAATGCTCTTCGAGGAGCGAGCCTTCTGTCTGCCATGGGCATTGCAAGCATTGTCTCAAAGGCTGCTACCGCAAAGAAGGCATTCAATGCAGTTCAGTGGGTGGGTCGTGGCCTGCGAGGTGCACATGCCGTAAGTGTCGCCGCAGCGAGTGCTCCTACTCCAGAGAAAGCGGCAGTTCCAGTTTGGGCCATTGAACTCGGTGTCGTTGTTGTCATCCAAGTGGCATCGGAAGTTGCCATTAACTACATCGAATATCGAATGGAAAAATCTCAAATTCAAAAATCACTGTTGAGAGATCTGAAGGCCTACGAGGAAAATCGAAAAGTTCAACCATCCGCTTTGACCAACGCAGTGGAGGTTCAACTCCGCGGCAGTATTTTGCAAAAGTTTGAAGAGCTTTTTTTCTATATGAACAAAGATTCTCGTTCGAAATACATCAATCATCACAGCAAGGTCGTGAGCCTCGCGCAAAAACTCAAGAAAAGGCGCGAATCAGAAAAGAAGATTGATGAAGAGACTTTTAATTATACACTTCCCTATAGAACAACTCAGATTATTCCGGGACATTTGAACACTATTCACGTTCCCTCCACAGAGGAGAGAAATCGCAAAAGACTGGATGACTTTGAGATTCGCGTTCCAACAAAGCGGCTTCGCGATTTTCAGAACTTTAGAAAAACTCAGTTTACCAATTTCTCTTCTTATCATTCACTTTCAGACGAAGCGATGACTCTACTTTTTAAAGGTGAGAGGTTTTTGCGAGACGCCTACTATCTTTATGTTCATCGCGAGAAGTACGATCGAATCGTCGCTGACGCAGGCTTTGATCTGATGACATCTCGCAGCGAAAAGGGATGGTGGGGCATTGGCAGTTTGGGAGTTAACGATAGCCTTGCGGAAAATCTAAAAGCCGAGTTCGATGATTCAATCCATCTGCGAGATTTTAATGGAGACGCAAATGCGATTTACCAAGATGCACTTGAAAATGATTCTTTGGCTTTGAATGTTTTTGATCTCATGATCGTGGAGCTGGGTTTTTTACAATCCATCAATTCATCCGATGAATTGTCGTATCTAGAACATCTCATGAGAGATCGAATCACGCTCGCTCAAGAACGTGACTTCCATTCAATCGCCGCTGATCTTCTTTCTAATATGAAAACGGCATGGGATCAGATTTACCTAGACGCCGTCGGAATTGACGAAGCCAGGTGGCTAGACCTAAGAAACCTAATGCCGCCAGAAGCTCGCTCAGATCAGGATGAGCTTTGGATGGAAAGCGATTTTGCTGTTCTTCTTCGCTAAGCCCCAATTGACATCCGAATAATCCAGGAGAATTTTTTGGACTCGAAGCTTTGACCGTCGAGTCTTTAGGAACTTCTTTCACAGGCGGAACCGGTGGATCGATGCTTGTGACCGGTGGAGAGCTCTCCTCTAGCTGCACATTGAATTCAATTTGCTTTGGATAATCTTCCAACTGATAGAATGAATTCATCGCGACGATCTGAAATTCGTATCGACCTGAAGTCGGCAGCGAAAGCAGAATTTCTTTCCGGCTCGAGAACGACGACCACTGCGACCAATCTCCGGCAGCGGTTCGCCGAATCCGCCATGAAAAGACTGCTTCAGGAAGATTTGAGCTCCATTTCACGCCGACAAAGGGAGACTGCACCACAAAGGGAGGAACTTGCTCGAACATCGAAATCGGCGTTTCCAAACTTCGCTTGAATTGCTCCTGCTTAGGACCCACAAATGCGGAACCCCAAACTAATTCCGCCGAAATCGATTGGGGCTGAATCTTCCAATCCTTCAAAAACCACTCATCGTGGAAAGCGATGCTCTCAAATCCGATTGCATTTGAAGCAACAGGAAATGCCGCGTTTAAAGCTTCCTGCAAACGCTCATTCTCAAAATCTTCGGCATTTGAAATTCTAAATGATGACAATCCCTGGATTTTGAATCCTGAGCCGACAGTCTTCAATAGCTTCATTCTTCCAGATACTGGAACGCTTCGATCCCACTGAAGCTCTGGCTTGATCTTAAAATCACGATTCCAGAGCAATGCACTTCCTTCAAGCTCGAAAGAAATTGAATCCTCTCCAATCTCCAATTGAGGCAATTCTCTAGGAAAGAAATCAACTCGAGAAATATTGCTATCACGTGGCCAGATCCATTTTGTGGAGGGGCAATAAAAGCCTGCCTGGAAAAGGCTCTGATGAATGAGATTCAGGAAGTCCGAAGATAAATCTAAATTTGCCTTGGCTGGCTCCCCTCGACTGCCGACCAAGTTGAGAGACCAAGGCTCTTTAGTAAATTCCGAGCTGACGTACACCGGATTCTGATTATGTGAAGAATTCTGAATTCGACTTCCAGTGGGAACGCAGCTCGACGAGCTAAGAACTTTAGTTCTCGCATCAAAGAGCAGAGACAATCCATCTCCCACAATTTTGAGTTTTGCGAGGCGTCCCTGAAGTAAAATTTCTGAAGAATCTGAAGGGTCCATAAAATTCTTGAGAGGAATGAGAAAGCCTAAGTCCTCTGGGAAGAATGAAGACCCAAAAGCGTCTTCGAACACCTTCGTAAGAGTCTTATTGATTACTTTCAAAACCTCTTCGGTGATCTCAAAGTGCTGAACTTTCGTCATCGCACCGGTTTTGTTCTCCATATCCTTCACTTCGTTTTCGTAGGTCATTTCTACAGTCGCGGGAATGGTCTTTGGAATCAAAGTTACCGAGGGTTCGTCGGGATGAGCTTCGGGTCGAATGAGTCGCATCCGCCACAATCCATTTGTTTCTTGAATGATCTGAAATCGAATACTCACTGTGAGTGGGCCCACCTTTCCAGATTCCAAATAATTGGGCTCATCGTGATAGGTGAGCTTGTCCATATATCGATAGAGCTCACGGATCCTACCCAGTTGCTGTGTGGCTCCGCCAATCACCGCAGCTCGACAGTTCAGGCTGAGGGTGAATACATGAGTAAGAGGGTCGAATTCAATTTTGCGATCCTCAATATCAAAACTGAAGTGTTCGAGAATAATCTGAATGAACCATTCGGAATTGAAATTCAAATACCAAGGAAGCGGTACAGGAAAAATGACTTCAATAGGATCAGGTAGTGGATTGAGTGCCGACCTTCGCAGTGAACGCAAATCAATCGCTCCTTCGGTCATTCCGCCCTTTTTACCTGGACTCTCGAGAACGATTTTATCTCCAAAAAGAATGAGTCTTAGAATTTCGGCTTTGTCTCGAGCCATTCCTGGAAAGGCACCAAGGAATTTTTCGGGACTTTGGCCCAAATCCATCACGAATTTTTCGATAAGACTTGCGCTCAATCGCAAGCTCATCGCTCTCGGTATCCATGGAGTTGTCTCCACCCTATCGAGCTCTATTTTCTTGAGAAGCTCTGCGAGAGGCATTGAGACCCTAAAAATAGAATCACCATCCCTCAACTCTCCCTCGTAGAGTGGGGATGCGGCAATTCCCTCTGCCTCATTGCCGTCATTGGCCATGACCGAATATCCCTTTTCGTCGGTCACTCGGACAAAAAGAAAGCCCTGTGGACCCTCAATAAAGTCCGGCGGCGCAGAGATTAGACCTATGTAAAGTAAGGTTGATAGCACGCAGTGGGGGCCCTTCGAATGAGGTCTTCTAGCGTGACCTTCATCTGGAGGCAAAGGCTTGTTCCGTCCTTAAAAAAGCCCTTTTCAAGGGCTTTAAAGGCCCTTAGTCTGTGATTTCATTATGGAATGGAACCGAGACCCTTTCTTTCAAATGGCACAAACTCAATTCGATCAAGTCGCAGAAATCATGAATTTGGACAAAAACGTCCGAGTTCGGCTCAGAGAGCCGGATCGAGCGATACTCATCAGCGTCCCCGTCCGAATGGAAGACGGGAGCGTGAAGGTCTTTGATGCCTATCGAGTTCAGCACAATGATACTCGGGGACCCTATAAGGGAGGGATTCGATTCGCAGAAGATGTAACTCTTGGTGAGGTGGCCGCTCTTTCAATGTGGATGACATGGAAGTGCGCACTCATGAACCTCCCACTCGGTGGTGGCAAGGGTGGAATTCGTATCGACCCCACTAAACATACTCGACTCGAACTTCAGCGCTTAACTCGTCGATATACTGCAGAACTCGTAGGGTTCATTGGACCTCAGCAAGATATTCCCGCTCCGGATATGGGAACCAATTCTCAGATCATGGCGTGGATGATGGATACGTATTCACAGGCCAAGGGATTTGCAATTCCAGGAGTTGTGACTGGGAAGCCCATAGAAATTGGTGGATCACTGGGTCGAGTGGAAGCCACGGGTCGAGGCGTTGCCTACACCATTATGGAGGCTGCTAAACATCTGAATCTAAATTTGGGCTCCGAAACCCGAGTCTCGATTCAAGGATTTGGAAATGTTGGAAGCCACGCCGCACTTAAGCTTTCCAAAATTGGATGTAAGATTACGCATATTTCGGACGCGACCGGCGGTTACGTCAATCTGAATGGAATTGATGTAGAAGCTGCTGCGGCATTCTGTGCGAAGCAATCCAATTTACAAGGCTTCACAGGCGCCGACAAATGCAGTCAAAAAGATGTTCTCACCGCCAACTGCGATGTACTCATTCCCGCGGCCACCGGAAGTCAGATTGATGGCGAAATTGCTAAACTTCTCAAATGCCGAATTCTCGCTGAAGGCGCGAACGGCCCCACAACACTTGAAGCCGATGCAATATTAAAAATGCGCGAAAATGAAATTTTTGTGATTCCAGATATTTTGGCAAACGCCGGTGGAGTTACTGTTTCGTATTTTGAATGGGTTCAGGGACTTCAGAATTTCTTTTGGAGCTCAAAAGAAATCAATCGCGAACTGGCCAAACTCATGACCAAGGGCTTTGAAGAAGTTCTCGAAGTCAAAAAGCGATATAATGTGTATATGAGGACGGCTGCTCAAATCTTGGGCATTGAGCGAGTCGCTAAAGCAATGCTCCTGCGCGGTCTCTATCCGTAGTAGACCGTGTCCTCCTATGAAGAGCGCTCAACTTTCTGACGCAGAGCTTGACTGGAACCATCGACTCAAAAATAGCTGAAGATCATCAATCGACACCGTTGCGTCTCGATTGATGTCTGCCTTCATCTGAAGTGAAAACCAATCACTCAGATACGCGAATATATCCTCAACGTTCACAAGCCCGTCTCGATTGGAATCAACACCACCATTGATATTCTGATAAATCCAGTCAGCAGCCAGACTCATATTAAGAGCAAAGCCAGTTTGCCCATACTGACCACTCCCGCCGCCTCCAGAAATTGAAATGGCAAGGCCTTCCAAATAGAACTTTCCGTTTGAGCCCAAACTAAATAGTCCCCCCCCAGAGTCATTCATTGCAAACTGAGCTTCGTGAGGTGTTGCACCGGCTTCGCTGGGAGCGGTGAATCGAGTTGCCAAAAAATTACCGTCGGTTGAAATGATATTAGTTCCCCATCTCTCTTCTCTCGGATATCGCCACGGCTGTCCCACATCGCCCTGCATTCCATGGCCCCCCAAATACACGAAGTCATTTTGCCGAAGGGTCGACCGCACTGGATGCCAAGCAGTTACAGGCTCTGCAAATTGAACGAGCTGAATATCGGAAGTGGGATGATCGATGAGCTGAATGACTGTGCGGGGTTGACCTTGAATCTTAAGATAGGAGCCCATCCAACCACCTTGATGTTTACTCGCAATTGCCCAATTGGTTGCAATCGCTACACACGATGAACCGTTCCATTCGCCCACGGCCGTGGGAACCTCGGGCATATACGGAATCATTGCAACGAGTGCGAATCCTGATTGTTGGAATTTTTGAATAGCTTTTTTAAAAATCAGCAGAGCCCTCATGGGTCCCCCTTCTCTGCTGAACAACACGCGAAGTTCTATTCTCTCGTAATTCCTTCAGTACTGATAGGGGGTCGAAGAAAGTCTTTAATTTCCAAGATGATGGCTTAATAGTCTCGCCAAATGGGAGACATCATCGGCTCGAGTAATCCATTCGTCGCAGCCTTTTTCATATCCAACTCGCACAATGTCTTTGTCAGTTGTGTCCGAGACAATCACCACAAAAACCTCGTCCGACTTAGCGCCCTTTTTGATTTTTTCGCAGAGATTGGCGGTATCATCCTTGAGCGTGCGTTGATCCAGAAGCACGCCGTCCCACTCAGAACTTTTGAGCCCCTGCTCTAAGGAAAATCGACTATCAAAAGCCACTACATCTGCACTCGATTTCAATTGATCTACTAATCCGTCGCAGAGCTCTTTATTATCGGAAACTACAGCCAAGCGTCGCGCCTGTTTGCCACTTCGCATACTGCGATAATCGCCAATGTTCACGATCTTTTCCGAAATCAAAGATTTAAGTGCTTTTCGCTTAGATTTCATGACCTGTTCCCATTATACACGTGGCTCTATCTGGTCAAAAGATGGCATTCGGCCTTAGTTTACTTCGTCTCTCGTCAAAATGGTCCAGAAGGTTCAAGGAGGCTCCAAAGCTCGAAAGACGGCTTCGGTAGGGCAAATCTCCTGGATGAACGGTATAGACGCGTGACCCCCAAAAACGATCGCTGATCCCCCGCACCACCGATTGGACTTTAGAGGTTCGTTTGGCAATCGTTTGCAAACGTTCGATCTGTCCACGACGAATGCACTCCCCTCTCATCTCGGTGAGTTCAAGAAGCGAAGGAATTTGCCTAAAAGAAGTCTTCGGTAAAAAGGGCAGAAGCTTGATCAGTAAATGACGTCCCTTTTCAATTTCAGCCGTCCACGATTTGGAATCATCAAAGTTCAACCAAGACCCAAAAGTCAGTATCGCTTCGTTTCGCAAGGGATCTCGACGTGAGTAAAGAAGCCGAGATGTGCCATCAAAATCCACACAACAAAACTCATCTAAAGGTTCGGGTACCAAATCCAAAGAAACTTCAATTCGATCATAGTATAGCCAGGCCTTCACACGGTCCAGACCGTGGGATTTGGAAATTTTGGCGACCGCACGACTTCCGCCCAGAGAATTGATAATAATGTGCTTTGATTTCAAACCTGCGCTCAATTGAAAGGATGACATTCCAGATTTCAAATCTATCGCTTCCTGAACCATCTGAACGCCCCACTTTCTAGCATGCTCCACAAGAAACTGGGGATAGCCGCCCTTCAGCTTGGGATCGACACGATAGATTTTACCACCCTGATTCAAAAGCAGATCCAGCCAAAGCTTTAGCGCGGATTTAAATTCTTTCGCCGAATTCTGCGGGAAAAGATTATTCTGCAAATGTGATCGAAGAAATCGAGAAAAGGGAGGATCTCTTTTCTCAAGGTCTAAGATCTCGCTCACGGCCTTTGATACGGAGACTCTTGAAAAGCCCTGCTTCTTCAGATTCAAAAGCAGCTTTTCAAATGGAGTGGCCGAAAAGGGAAACTCTCGCTTGATCTCAACGAGCCAGTTTTCCATGGCTCCCTCCAAATTCAAACGACTACGAGAAAAAATAAACTGCTGCTGGGAGTTTGCCGAAACGAGGCCAGAATCCTCCAACCGAAAAAAGCCGGCCCTAAATAGAAGATCATCCAATTTTCGTCCACCCGCCTGTGACGGCAAACTTATGGGCAAAAAATCATCCGAGTGAAGTTCGCCAAGTGACATCGAAGGGACAAGCCCCACAGAAAAGCCCTTCCGCGCTAAGCTCGCACCGACCAATAAACCTTCAGGTTGATTATCCCCAAGAATCGAAAAATCAAATGTCATCGATGTCACGAGTCTAAGGCTACTCTTCTCTCTTCTTCTATTTCAAGATCGAAGCAATAATCTCTGATGATTTTTCGTTCAAAAGCGTGAACTCGAGTCTCAAGTGCCTCCAAAGTCTCTTCTGGAAGCCGTGGAAAACTGATTTGACGCAGAATTTTTCCAGAATCCACTTCTTCTGAGACTTCATGGAGGCTCACCCCAATCACTTCATCATTTGCCTGATAGGCCCGTTGAATGGAATCCTTTCCCTTATGGGCTGGCAATAGACTGGGATGCAAATTTATCAGTGGATACTTCCACTTTCTCAAGAAGTCCGAAGACAAGACTCGCATATAGCCCAGTAAGAAGATGGCGTTAACATTTTGGCTTTTTAAAAAATCCAAAAGCTTTAAATCATAGTCGATCTCATTCTTAGAATAGAGAAAACAAGATTTGCTGGCTTTCTGGGCACGCTCAAGTGCCAGGCATTTGCGATCCGCATGCACGGCAACGATCGACTGATGTTTCCAAGAATTCTGAGCTTCTAAATCTAAAAGACTTTGGAGATTCGTTCCACTACCAGACACAAAAACGGCCCATCGAATCATCGCAGAATCACCGCTTCATTTTGCTTCGCGATGACCTGCCCAATTTCGATTGCTCCCGCTTCAATGATCGCCGCCTGTGATGAAGACGGGGCGATCACACAAAATCCTATGCCCATATTCCAAGTTGAGTAGGCTTCCTTCTCCGCAAGCTTCGCGGCTTCGACGAATCTCCTCATGATGGCCGAGGTGGGAATTTTTGATCGATCAATAGTTAAGCTCACAGCCTTCTCATCGACTCCGCGAGGAAGATTCTCAATCAATCCTCCCCCCGTAATATGGGCCGCCGCTTTAATTTCTACCTTCGAAAACAATTTTAGAACTCGCTTCACATAGAGTTCAGTGGGTGCAAGCAAGGCTTCGCCCAAAACTTTTCCTTCAAGAGTCTGACTCAAACTCCACTTCTGTGTCTCTATCACCTTTCTTACCAGTGAATATCCGTTCGAGTGAAAGCCTGAAGATGGAAATCCAAATATCAGATCTCCTGCTACAACCTGCTTAGGATTGAATCTCGTTGATCGTTCAAGCACTCCGATGGAGAAACCCGCAACATCGTATCTCCCGGCGGGATAGTAGCCTGGCATCTCCGCTGTTTCCCCTCCGACAAGACTGCAATTTGATTCTTTGCAAGCCGTCGCAATTCCTTCGACGAGTTCTGAGAGCGCTCTGCCTTCGATTTTTCCAGTAGCAAGGTAATCCAAAAAGACAATGGGCTCCGCTCGACAGCAAAGTAAATCATTCACACACATGGCGACGACATCCTGACCAACACCTCTGTGTGATCCCGCTTCTTCTGCGAGCAAAAGTTTTGTTCCGACACCGTCAGTTGTAGCAACCCAGAGTGGATCTTTGAGGTGAGTGGGAGCGCGGAAAAATGCACCGAAATCTCCGATATCACTTTCTATCTCGCTTCTAAAAGTAGAACGGATGACGGGACCCAAATTAGAAACAAAGCGATCACCCTGTTCGCGATCGACTCCAGAAGATTTATAGTCCATGAGTATTCCTTCTTTAGGGAATTGAAAGCATCGTGATGACGGTATCTCCGTAGCGGCGCTCAGAATCTGTTTTCCAATGAGCCTGAACGGATGTAATGATTTCGCGCTTGTCTCGCTCAGAAATAATCAGCCCCTTGCGATTCAAAATCATACTGTCTCTCAAACCATTCAATGAAGCAACGACCCAATCCTCTCGGTACGGAGGATCTAAGAAAATCAAATCAAATCGATCGCCTCGCTTATGAAGCCAACGAATTGCCTCAAGTGCTCCCTTACAAAGACATTCCATTCGATCTGTAACGCCGAATTGCTCACCTGTTTTTTTCAAGGCCTTGATCGTCTGCAAATGATGATCTACAAAAACAACATTCTGCGCGCCCCTCGATAGACATTCGAATCCTAATGACCCCGTGCCAGCAAAAAGATCCAATACTTTCATATTTGGCCAAGAGTCTACAAATCGGGCCTCTAACTGATCGAAAATGGCTTCTTTGACCTTGTCAGATGTTGGGCGCAGCTTAGGAGTTGATCGTCCAGGAATTGATTGGCCACCCAAAGCCCCCGAAATAATTTTCATGATGGCAGACCATAGCTGAGATGGTTGGGGGCTACAAGTGCTCTCCGGCTCTGCACTTTGAAGGACTTCCCCCCTGCGACTCTCAGGTCTCGGTCGATCGAAGAATTGCTCTCTAAAGCCACAGAATGCCATTTAAAGCCTGGCATAAGGCTTGCTTTAGATAAGCCCAGGAGAGTTTTTATGAGAATATTTTGGGCTAGTGTTTCCTTACTGTCGCTTCCAATCAATCTGATTGCTGATACCGCGCCGATTACCAATATAGAGGCGCCTTGGGTAAAGATGTTCTTTGAGGGAGCGGAACTCGCAGCCGGCCACGCCTTGAGCCAGGCGGAAAAAAATCAATACAGCCAGTTTTCATCTTTCGTCGCTGAATCACAGAAGGCGGCAGATTTGGGTTCCAAATGGGATAGAATTTTTTCTAAGTACATCAAGGACACCCAAAAATTCGTCCACGAAAACGGAAATATGAAAGTTCAGTTTGCTGACAACGTCCCCGCTTTCTACCAAGCGCGTGAGATGCGACGTCTGTTTCTAAAGGTTAAGAAAATGAAGTCGGCAGATAAACCAAAGTCCGAAGCAGAAGTTTTTATTTTTGCAAGCCAGGCAATGAAAGATGACGCGAATAGAACATTCGGAGCTGGAACCTCTGCAAAGCTTGCGCTTGATGCGGATTATAGTCTCGGACTTCACAACCGAACATTTGTAACTGAGAAGCCTTGGGTAAAAAGCGAACGTCACTACTCCAGAGATGACAAGGGTCGATTGGATCCAAAATTCATTTTACATTTTGCCGATGGAGAAAAACAGGAAGTAAGTCTTCCTGAAGAATGGAAAGAAGCCAATAAAGCCAATGGGGATTTTGTATTCTCATTTGACGATTCAGCGCACTCCTACAATGTTCCCAACTACCCGCTACTCAGCAAGGATGTAGGAGCGAACAGAGCCATCTTTGTGGATGATCGGGGGGTTTATTTGTTTGTTCCTGACTCCGCGAAGATCCCTGCCAATACTTCCAAGGCATTCGTCGATTCAGCTGAAGCTGCCTACGAAGTCTTTATGAACACTTCACCGAAAAAACAATCGATGCTGAGCTCACCCATGGACTTTGATGGTACAGTCCCTGGGCTTACACCCAAGGTCTGCTCCCCTATTTCGACTTAAATAGTTCTTTAGGAGGTCCTGATTTGGAGTAAAAGCTCTTTATGAGCAAGAACTTCGTTTGGGCCTTCGATCCACACATGCAAGACAAATTGGTATCAAAACACTTATCAGAGATTCTGAATCTCTTAGCGGTAAAAACTAGAGCGACGATTAAGCCTGTCTATGTTGTGACCCCGATAGAAATGAATTTGCCGGAATTCGTTAGACGGGAAGTATTAGCCGCTCTTCGAAAAGTAAAAGTCCGAGGAATTCAAAAACCCCATTTAATATTTGATCGCAGCGGATTAACCATCACTGGGGCGGTCAAATGTCTAAACGCATTCGCGACGAAAGCCAAGACCAAGGCGATCGTCGTAGGAACTCATTCTCGTAGCGGGATCAAGCGATTCTTCCTGGGGAGTTTTGCAGAAAGTCTTTTGATGTATTCGAAGTCTGCAGTGATTCTAGTCGGACCAAAAACTAAAAAGCAGGTTGGAATAAAACGCATTCTTTTCGCCACAGATCTTTCCAAAGAATCGAAGAAGAGTTTTAAAGAGCTACTAAGCTTTGCAAAGGAAATCGGTGCAGAACTTCAGATATTTCATGCACTTCAGACAATGAGCTACTTCGCCAATTTTTTTGACAACCCTGCGGGGGCTCAAGAGGCCTACTACTTAGCAGAAGCCCTCAAGGATCAAGAGAAGGCATCGATCAAAGAACTCAAAAAATTGGAAATATTCTCAAGGGCCTCCGGAGTTAAAGCGAGATCTCAAATCGAGCGCGGCGTAGATTCCGTGGGCGACTCGATCTTGCGCGCGGGCAAAGATTTTAAAGCTGACTTCATTGCCGTTGGAACACAGCGGGGTCCGGTAAGGGCTAGCCTAGGAAGCGTCGCACGCTTTATTGTACGCAAGTCTGTGCTCCCCGTTTGGGTCGCACCACGTTAAGATACCCGAGTGGAGCCGATTCGAATCCTTACGCTCAATATTCACAAAGGCTTTTCGCCCTTTGCAAGAAAGCTGGTCTTGCATAATTTGCGAGAAGCCATTCGCGCGAGCAAAGCTGACCTTGTATTTCTTCAGGAAGTAAGTGGAAGGTCCGAACTCGAACAGGCTGAATATCTCGCAGATGAAGTATGGTCAGATTTCGCCTACGCTCGAAATGCGGTTTTTGATGATCGACATCATGGAAATGCCATTCTGTCTCGTTATGCAATTGGCGCCCATTTCAATACGGATATTTCATCGAGTCGTTTTGAAAAACGCGGCTTTCTCTATGCTTCAATCCAAACCCCCACAGGAAATCTTCATGCCATTTGTTTGCACTTAAGCCTGCGATCCTCCGATCGAAAAATTCAGGCAACCGCTCTTCGCCGATTCGTCGAGTCTCTCCCTAAAGAAGAGGGCTTGATTATTGCCGGTGACTTCAATGATTGGTCTTATCGAATGCGCGAATGGGTTGAGGCTCCCCTTAAACTTCAAGAAGCCTTTCGATTTTTTCATGGAAAAGAGGCCAAAACATTTCCGAGCTACTTTCCTATTTTAAGTTTGGATCGTGTCTATACTCGCGGCTTTAGCATCAAGGCAGCTGAGCGCTTTAATCATGCTGAATGGCCCCAACTTTCTGATCATTTGGGACTCATTGTGGAGCTCTCAGGGTGCTGAATCCATGGACAACGGGTGACGAAATTCGTCTTTTGGTTTCGGGCGAAGAATATTTCCCTGAGGTCCTTCGAACACTCAAAGAAGCGCAAGAAATAATTCAAGTCGAAGTCTTTACTCTAGAAGCTGATCGAGTGGGACAGTCCTTCATTCACGCCCTTAAGGAATCATCCGTACGAGGAGTTCGAGTCCAAATGATCATCGATGGATTGGGTTCCAGAAGTTTTCCGCTGCAAGAGCTTAATGAGCTTCGAAAAGCTGGAGTCGAAGTTGAAATCTATCGGCCACTTCTTTGGGGACGGCCCTTTCAATTCTTCTTTCGAAGGATGCACCGAAAAACAATTGCGATAGACCGACGAATTGCATTCGTTGGCGGACTCAATATTGCTGCAGACTATTTTGAATCTTACCCCGAAGGGGGGCGTGTGGACATTGCCCTCCGTATTGAAGGACCACAGGTTTCGTTTATTTCAAGTCAAATGGAAATGCTCTGGGTTCGGACCAAGAGAAAATGGAGCCGACTCATTTCACTCCAAGCTCTGCTTATAAAATCGAAACTTCATGGAAAGGACTCCGCCATAGGAGTGGGCCCTCGAATATGTTATCGGATGAGGGACTCGCATTTTTCTCCTCATGGAATTGAGAAGGCCTATCGAAAGGCCATTCAGAGCGCTCGAAACCATATTCTTATCGCGAATGCTTATTTCTACCCTCCGCTTCGAATGCTTCGCGAACTGACGAGAGCTGCGCAAAGGGGTGTAAAGGTACAACTCCTTTTGCAAGGACGGCCAGATATTCCGATATCAAAGGCCGCCGAGAAATTTCTTTATGCCAAACTTCTTAAAGAAAAAGTGGAGATTTTTGAATATGAAGCGCTGTATTTTCATGCAAAGGCCGCCGTCATCGACGACCACTGGATGACCGTAGGCTCCAGCAATCTAGATCCCTGGAGTCTTTTTACGAATTTAGAGGGCAATCTTATTGTTGAGGGTTCTCCTGTCGCTCATGAACTCCAAAATATTCTTCAAAAAATGATGAAAGAAAGCTGCCGACAAATTAGTGAATCAGATTTATTGAAAGCTTCTCTATTTGATAAATTCTACGGCTGGCTTGCCTATCTCAGCGCTCAAATCGCCTATTATCTCGTCAGGGTTTTTTAGCAGCCAGTCCGGCGGCAACCAAACCTTTGAAGAGTGGGTGCGGTCGACTGGGCTTCGATAGAAACTCTGGATGATATTGTACGCCAACGAAAAAGGGGTGATCTTTGAGCTCGATCACTTCAACCAAATTTCCGTCCGGTGAAGTTCCTGCAAACTGAAAGCCCTTGCTCTCCAGAACCCCACGATACTCGTTATTAAATTCTAGACGATGTCGATGCCGCTCTGAAATTTCTGTTTGCTCGTAAAGTCGCTGAGATATTGAGCCCTTCTTCAAGACACAAGGATAGGCCCCGAGGCGCATGGTGCCCCCTTTATGAATCTTCTCATCTTGTCCGGACATAAAGTGAACAATCGCATCTTTTGGCTCCGGATCAAACTCCTGGCTATGCGCCTTGGAGATTTGAGCCACATTCCGAGCAAATTCAATACTCGCTAACTGCATCCCCAAACAGATTCCCAAGAATGGAATTTTCTTCTCACGAACATAGCGAATGGCAATCATCTTGCCTTCTGTGCCTCGCTCGCCAAATCCCCCTGGCACAATGATAGCATCCACTCCTTGAAACGCCTTCTCTACTTCTTCGGGGCTCTTCTCTAAATCCTCCGGGCTTATCGACCTCACTTCCACTTTGCAATCGTTGGCCAATCCTGCATGTGAAATGGCCTCGTTCAAACTCTTATAACTTTCTTTGAGCGCCAAATATTTTCCAACGAGTCCCAGGGTCAATTTCCATTTGGGATTCTTCATTCGAGATTGAATGTTCTCCCAAACGCTGAGATCTGGCTGTCTGGTCCATATATTTAGCCGCTCAACAATTCGGTCATCCAAGCCTTCTTTATGAAAATTAAGTGGAACTTCGTAAATATTAGAAACATCAATCGCAGAAATTACGCAGTCGTGGGTCAAATTACAAAAGAGTGCGATTTTCTTTTTCACCTCAGCAGAAAGATCCTGCTCGCAGCGACAGAGTAAAATATCGGGTTGAATTCCGATGCTCAGAAGCTCTTTCACTGAGTGTTGAGTGGGTTTGGTTTTGATTTCTCCCGCTGTCCGAATAACCGGAACCAACGTTAAGTGAATAAAAAGAGTGTTCTGAAATCCAAGATCATACTTTAATTGTCGTATCGCCTCCAAAAATGGTAGCCCTTCAATATCCCCGGTGGTTCCCCCAACTTCGACAATAACAACGTCCACATCCTTGGCATTTCGAAGAATGCGTTCTTTAATCTCATTCGTAATATGGGGAATAACCTGAACGGTCTTGCCCAAATAGTCCCCTCGACGCTCTTTCTGAATGACCGAATTATAAACTTTCCCCGTCGTAAAATTATTGTCACTCGTGAGAATTGCGTGAGTGAAACGCTCATAGTGGCCTAAATCCAAATCCGTTTCGGATCCATCCTGGGTCACAAAAACTTCACCGTGCTCAAATGGATTCATCGTTCCGGGATCAATATTGATATAAGGATCCATCTTCACGACCGTAATCTTAAGACCGCGAGCTTCTAGAATTCCACCGATGGAGCTAGCTGCAATACCTTTTCCAAGGCTAGACGCAACACCACCGGTAATAAAAATAAACTTCGATTTCATACCGACAAAATATGAATGAGTTTGAGGTTGGAAAGCTCTGCTCGACGGCGGATCTTGATTCCCTGGCCTAATGCGCGAACAACGACTTTTTCATTCTTAATGGCTACCATCAATTGTCGAGAACCCCCTGAAAGGCACTGTACCGCTTGAGATCCCAATCGCGAAGCTAAATTACGATCCCTCCCCGAAGGACTTCCCCCCCTTTGAAGGTGACCCAAAATAGATGTTCTCACATCGCGGCGAATGAATTTCTGAATGCTCTTGGAGATCGGAAAAGCTCGGCCCGGCTCCTCCGCTTCGGCCACGATCACTATACTTCCCGATTTGCCCCGATCGATTCCCGCTTGAATTTTTTTAATGAGTGACTTCAAATTAAACTTGACCTCGGGGACCACAACGAATTCGGCCCCAACCGCCAATGCAGTTTCTAGTGCCAAATGCCCGGTATTGCGTCCCATGACTTCAATCACAAAAACCCGCCCATGAGAATCCGCTGTGTCGCGAATGCGATCGATGCATTCAACCGCGGTATTGACGGCAGTATCGAAACCAATACAAAAATCAGTTCCACCAATATCGTTATCGATCGTGCAAGGTACTCCCACGACCTTAATGGGAAATTCTTTGGAGAAAATGCTCGCGCCTCGAAATGTTCCATCTCCGCCCAGGGTAATTAAATGACTTACGCGATGAGCTTTTAAGAATTCATAAGCTCTCTTTCGACCCGACTTTGTCAAAAATTCTTTAGAGCGCGACGATCCAAGCATCGTGCCTCCGCGCTGGATGATATTGCCCACACTCCCCACCTTCAGTGGGACAAAAGCTCCATTAACCAAACCCTTGTAGCCATTTTTAATTCCAATCACTCCATAGCCATAAAAGCAGGCAGTGCGAACAATTGCTCGAATACAGGCATTCATACCGGGTGAATCCCCACCAGAAGTGAGAACCGCTAAGTTTTTCTTCATCTCTTAACGTTTTGCTGCGTCGCCCCGACGAGATCAATCAGAAATGCAGAGAAATTGCGTTATAATAGAGACAATGAAAGCCAAGAAAAAAGGCTCTGGGGGAAAGAAGCCCATGGACCTTTTGCTTCCAGTTCAACTCTCCGAAAACGAAGTCATTAAAGAGCTTCGACAGACCGTTGAAAAGCTAAAAGTTTTTGATTCCTTTGGGAAGGCCATTACCTCAAGCCTCGATCTAACAGATGTTTTGCGAATTCTCGTGGAGAAGCTCGGAGTCCTTGTCCATACCAAACATGTTGCCCTGCTTATGATAGACGCCGAAACCTCAGATGCGTATTTCGAGTTTCCTCAGAACCTGCGCGATAAGCGCCTCAGCTTTCCGCTGGGCCAAGGAATTCTTGGCCGCTGCATTGAACGAGGTAAGGGAGGCGTATTTCTCAATCCGAGTACAGAGACCGGCTATCATCAAGGGGTGGATGCCGCAATTGTTCAGAATCCAACGAGCATTATGACGCTTCCGATTATGTCTCGAGGATCCGTGATGGGTCTCTTGGCATTCTTCACTGAAAAGGAAGGTGTACCTCTGACGGATGAGAGCTTCAGGGCCATCGAAACATTTTCTGATTATCTTTCTATCGCCATGGAAAATGCCAAAAACTATCAGCGCGTACGCGAACTCACGGTCACCGACGATTTGACCAAGCTCTATAATTCTCGATATTTGCATCTTGTTCTCGAACGCGAACTCGCAAGGTCTGAGCGCTATCAGGAGCATTTCTCTCTCGTCTTCATTGACCTCGATAATTTTAAAAACATCAATGATCAAAACGGCCATATGGTAGGATCTCTTCTTCTCAAAGAGTTTGGAGAATTTTTGGTTCAAGCGATAAGAACATCTGATATCGCGATACGCTACGGAGGCGATGAATTCGTCCTCGTTCTTCCACGAACAACCAAAGCAGAGGCCGTTCAATTCGTGACGCGCGCTCGTGACAGTCTTAAAGAACATATTTTTCTCAAAACAAAACAATTGAACTTAAAAACCACTGCGAGCTTTGGAATTTCAACATTTCCAGAAGATGGAAAGAATATTGATCAGCTCATCTCAGCTGCGGACAAGGCCATGTATTACGTAAAGAGAGGCTCTAAAGATGGAGTCTATGCAGCGTCACAACCCGCCACCCTCATCAAGGGTGAGCGCCCCCAGTGAGCCTCTTCGAATTTCGGTAAGCTTTTGATTCATCAATCGAAGGTGAAAAGAATTTACTTTTAAAGTGAGAACCCCTTCAGCCAGAATATTCTCAGAATAGACATTCAGTTTGATTGCTTCAATCAAATATCGAGTCTGAGAAGTATTTTTAGAAAGAGCCAAATAGACCATGGCTTTCGCGGCCGGGGTCTTCAATTCCTCTTTGGCAACCATCAACCAATAGCGGGCTTGCAGCTTGTCAGTCATTTTCTCAGCAGCTTTGAGTATCTTTAATCCTCGGGAAGAAGGATCCATCGTTGAATCTGTTTGCGGCTGCGCAGCTCTCCACTCTTTCATATGGGCTTCAAAGACTTCCTTTGCAACAGACTCCGGGCAGAGATCAACTTCCTTGGCATTGAACTCAGGGCTAATCCAATATGCGGCAGCTCCGCACTGATCCCGACGCTCTTCAAAATTCTTTGTCCAAACATCAATCACCCGTTGAAATTCCTCTTCGTACTTTTGGCCCTCACTGACCGATTTATAAAGAGGTCGTGGTAACGATCGGATCCAAGAAAGAATCTTACGAGATGCGCTCGATCTCAAAAGCAAAATTTTTGCAGCCTCATCTGAATTTGTGGAAACTTCATAAAAATTCTTCATCGCTAAGTCGAGCTTCTCCCAGGTCTTGACTCTCTGGCTCAAAACTCGTCCCATAGTTTTCAAACTCACAGGAAGAAGTTTAGCCTCAAGCGACTGAGCCATTGCCGTAAAGCTTTTAAATTCTTGAGACGCCTTGTTGCGAGACACTGGCTTGTCGATACTCTCCCATCGCTGGATCAATTTTGAATCCGAAATTTTCTTTCCTAGCGCTAAGAGAACCAATCGAAACTTTTCTTTTTGATCGTGAGAGAGTGTCTTTTGAACAAGGGCTAACAGCGAAGACATTCTTTTCAGATCAAGATCCTCTTCTGCACCCACAAAGCATTTGTGCCAAACCTTATTAGCTGCATCGATCTTAGATTTCGTCAAATTTATAAACTGATCGCAGCGAATCGCGAGACTCTGACCACTCGATAAGAGAATTGAATTTTGCAGAGACTTGAGGGCTAAGTCAGATTTTGGGTCTGAGCCCAAGAAGAGCTTATAGAATTCCTCACCTCGATCTTCCTCTACTACAACGCCTTCCTTGCTCAACTCCAAAAATCGAAGCTGGTCACTCTGCTCTTTCAGCAATTTGTAGTTCTTGGACTTTCTGTCAAAGGGATAAGCATCCAGAAGCTTTACCAGTACACTTCGAAGATACTCATTCGATTGATTTTTAGAGATCTGCCCCATCAAAATTTTTGTGAGATCGATAAAAATCTGAAACGCACGCTCGTCCGAAAATCTCGCATAGAGACGATCTTCAACGAGGGCTTTGCCAAGTTCTTGAGGAAGCTGGTCGTCTATTTTTTCAGCGATCATATGATCAATGCGTCGAAGCCTACAGCTCGCTTGAATATTTCCAACTTCTTGTCCATTTAAGTACTCAAGGCAGAGGTTGTGATTCCCCTGATCCAGTGCAAGCTTGGCTGCATTCATTCGCTGGTTGGCAAGCGCTTTACTTTCAGGAAAGAGACGTAGAGATTTGTCATAAATAACTGCAAGAAATTTAGCCGAATTCATTCTCCTTGTTTCATCGTCTCGAGATCCAGTATGAATTGCCTCGAAGAAATCAGAGGTCTTGATGAGCTCCTGAAGTAAATGAGAGTGAGTAACTTCACTGAGAGAGGTTGAGGGCAGATCACGCAAAATATTCTCGAGTTCAAGATACTCGAGCTTCGACCGATAGACTCGAAGCCACAGAGGACTCGTCTTTAAGAAAAATTCCGTTTGAATCGGAGAATTTAAGAGAAGTTGATTGTAGGCAGCTCTCGCAAGCTTCGTTTCCGCACGCCCTAAGAAACCCTCCACTCCATTTTGAAGGGCTTTTTCAAATTCAATTTGCGCCTGGTTGAGACCCACAGGAAAAGCACTTTGAGCCAGCCGCTTAAGATGACTTGCGTCTTCTGTGTTAAAATCGGCCTTCTTAAATAGTTCAACAAAGGGAATCATTCTTTCTCGAAAAGCTTCGGCCCGAATGCTTCCGGTCTCTTCATTAACCGGTGCTGCTAGCGCTTCATCAAAGCTCGAAAGCGCCTTTTGGTATTGATGAAGCTGAAGATAAGCCCACGCAGTCTTGTATGCCGAAATCGCTGGCAGATCGAATTTAGCTCGCTCAAAGGCTTCCAGAGCCAAGCTGGAGAGCCCCGTTGCCAGATAGGCGTCACCCAAAACAATCTCGTCTTTTGCGTCTCGATGCCGCATTTTAAGCAAATACTGAATGGCTTGATTCCACTTTTTGAGCGCAGCTTGATGCCATGCCACTTGCCGATAGAGCGGATCCAACTCTGAACTCACTTCTATCTCTTCCATTTTAATAATTTCAGATGTCAGCCTCTCGAAAATCAAATTCTCAGCCTTAGAGGGATCCTGAGAATGGAATTCATATTGAAGACTCATCCATCGAATGAGAACATTCACTCTCTGTTTCAAATCAAGATCTCGCTCTAGTATCCGCTCTGTCGCCGCCAGGCTCATTTCGAGAGGCATAATTCCTGACCGAGTTTCTACTTCACCTGCGAGAACTGAAAATGAAAGAAGCAAGTTTGCACTTGCTTGGATGAGTGACGGAACTTTCACAAATCCTCCAGTCTATGAAATCGAAATGGAAAACTCACATTCACGGTGCTTCCACCTTCGGGCTTTGGAAATTTCCAACCCTTGATCTTCTGATCCATACAAGGAATGAGCTCAGATCCAGAAAGATCTGACGTACTAGATTCGACGGAGAGAACTCGTCCCTTGGCATCAATAACCCATTGAGAAAGCACATCGCCTTCGAGGCCTGGATCCTTAAAGAGAAGTTGTTCATAGCAGCGCCGAATCTCAATCATATGTTGATCCACGATTGCTTGAATAATCTCGGGGCTTAAGCCGCCGCGGATCTCAAAGTCGGAGGTGTTAGGACTAAGAATGAGTCCACGTTTCCCTTTTACCTTTTGAGCTAATCCGCCTTGGTAGGAATTTCCTTGAATGCCCTGAATCTGAAAAAGATCGCCATTTTCATGCTTCTGACTGCCTGCTTTAGTAGCGGAGCTGAGCGCCTGAGAGATGAGTCCCAATCCCTTGGTTTCTTGAGGGGCCTTAGCGATGGAAGTTTCCAGCGAAGATCTTGCTCTCTGCGATTTTTGCGGGAGAGCACCTGACAACAGACTCAGAGAGGATATGGCACTTGATCCCTGTTCCGATTCAACTGGATGAGAAGTTGGCTTCGTCAGTCCACGAGCTTTACTAAGGCTCGGCTTGTCGATGAGCTTCTGCTTCGGGTTCTCACGCTGCTTAATTTGCAGCGGCTTTGGCTCAAAATCTTTTAAAACCTTTTCCGTTTCGGCCCTCGAAAGAATTCTGACTTTAGATGACGTATACGAAAATGGCTTCTTCAATGATTGGCCTAAATAGTGAAACGAAAAGAGAAAGAGGAAATAAATCAAAACTGACAAAAGAAAGGTGGATGTTCGATGATCCCTTTCAGTCGTCATTTCAGTTCCTCCGGCTTGGAGGTAAGAAATTGAAACTGCGTAAAACCTGATTCTGTTAGAGCCGTCAAGACCGACTGAATTCGACCAAAATCGAGATTCTGATGAGCAACAATCAGAACTGGAACCGGCGCTTTTCCCTTGAAAGCAGATTTTATATCTCGGAGGGACTTCGCTTCTCCGTTCAATAGAAATTCATTTTTTGAAATTTCTACCTGCATGCCTGGAATGTCTTTGAGTTCTACACTCGCCTCTGGAAGTTCGACGCCTTCAGATAAGTTCACGGACTTCTCATCGGTCACAAATGTAAGAATGAGAAATATCAAGAGAACTGTAAAAATATCAATCATGGGCGCAAGATTGAGCGAGGGGCTCTGGCGAATTCGATGTCGGAGGCGTGAACTGGTCGCGCTCACTGCAGCCCCCCCGCAGCAGGCGCCGCCAATACGACTTGACGACTAAGTTCTGCCTTTTCAATGGCTTCGAGCGTTTGAATCGCACGCTTATAAGGTGTGCGATTGCTCACTTGAAAGAGAATTCGAGTGAGTCCCCCTTCTTGGGATTTTAGCCGACCTAGCATTTTGGAAAAGTCAGCAATTTTGTTCCAGCCGAATTTTCTCTTGAACTCCAGTCGTTCCGAATTTTTTCCTGTATCATAGACGCGAATAGATAGACCGTCGGCCTGGACACTTACCCATGCGGAAATTTCGCGCTTAGGATCAATTCCATCCTTAGTTTTCTCAGAGAGAGTTCCTGGCGTTTCTAACGAGATACTCCCGAGATGTACGAATACCGTGGAGAGCAGTAAAAAAACAATGAGTGTGACAAAGATGTCGATAAAAGCCGTGAGATTGAGCTCTTCATCAATCTCCAGTCTTTTCTTTCGTGTGTTATGGCGGTCCACAATCAACCTCTCCCTAAATCTTTTTAATTTCTGCGTGCTGTGTGACCATATTCTGTTCGAGCTCGATATTGGCCCGCGATTTAACCTTGGAGAGTCGTAAAAGCTCTTCAGCAATCTTGTCGGACTTAAGTATTTCAGTTTTTGTGAGATGAGCTTTCTCGATTGCTTCCGTGCTCTCGTTGAGCGCTTCTTTAGACTCCTTAATTTCTTTGGCTTCGTGAATGTCAACTTTTTGAGCCATGAGCACCTTTCGAAGTTCGAGAGAGAAATGCTCCACTTCGTCGAGAATCCGATTTGCTCTCGATGACAAAAATAAATGAGCTGCAATTGCGGGAATCGCAACGATGAGTCCACCGGCTGTGGTAACCATGGATTCAGAAACCCCAGCGGCCAATGCTTGGCCCTTGTTGAGTCCGGCCACAACAGTACCGCCGAGTGCACCAAAGGATTTGATCAGTCCCAAAACAGTTCCAACGAGACCGAGCAATGTAGAAATATTGGCGAAACTTGCAAGAAAGTGAACACGTCCCGCAATTCGAGGCATTTGGTAGACGGCCTCAGAATCCATCGATAGCTGCAATTCCTCGGTACTCGCTCTTCGCTTGACTAGCCCCGCCTCAAGAACTCGCGCGAGAGGAATTTGTGGGTGCGATCGACAGAGATCGAGAGCTTCTCGATAGCTACGAGCGTCTACGAATTTCTTGATCCGTGCAAAAAACGCATCGGCATCGAGTCGAAATCGATAGTAAAGAGTCAGCCCTCGTTCGACCGATACAACGGTCACAAGGAATCCGACAAAGAGAATTGCATAAATAAAAAAGCCACCTTGTTGAAAAAGATCCATAGGTTCCTCCGCTGCCCGTAGGGGGTTCAATATTCGTGCCGCCAAAATGAGGGATTCGGCATAGTGATTTCAATGATTTAGCGATCGCGCAGGGCAGATTTTGCGATCAAATTTTGTTCGCTCTGCAAAAATTGCAAGCTAGGGGTCAGGGCACTTTGGGTACAGGTAAGAATCTTACCTGTACCCAAAGTGCCCTGACCCCTAGAT
>Ga0163144_10004697_pt1 | contig 30701 bp, 25 predicted proteins | sample OliLak19BULKMAT1_FD_123175 | JGI IMG/M metagenome (GOLD analysis project Ga0163144, IMG submission 123175) | Freshwater microbial mat bacterial communities from Lake Vanda, McMurdo Dry Valleys, Antarctica - Oligotrophic Lake LV.19.BULKMAT1 | ecosystem: Environmental > Aquatic > Freshwater >... | reverse complement strand
CTCACGAGGAGACGTTTTGAATCGCATGGCCAGGCACTCCGTAGGTGAAATGAGACGGAATGCACGAACCTTCGTCAAAACCACGATTTATGGCAATGCCAGTATCCGGATAGACTCTAAGAGAAATTCGGGGTGGCACGCTCTGAAAAACGAAGGGCGTGGTTTCGCGAGGCACCACGCCCTTCGCTGCGCTCAGAGCGTGCCACCCAGAAGTTGCGCCACGCGTGGAAATGGATTTCGCGGGTATTCTTGGCATAGCGCCGCTTCCTCGAACCCTGGCGTTGGGCGGCCGCATGGCCCGCTGGCGGGTGGCCGCCTCGATTCGGAGTGCATAGCTTGGTGGGGCTTGGATTCTAGCCCCATTCCCACGCCAACGCAAAATTACCTTGCGTGTCGCGCGCGATTAGCTGAGAATGACCAGTACTGGCAGTTCGCGGTCGAACATTGGCGTGTTTTGGCCGCGTAGGCGGGTGCTGTCTCAAAATATTTGCGACTGGTACCTCTCGACTGGCGTCGCTGGCGGAGATCCTCAATCGGGATCCTCGGCGGGCTTCGCCGTCGAACCCACGACGCGAGTGCGCATTATCGCTGCGCATTCGTCAAAAGGCCGACCCGCGCGCTTGCGCGATAGGCCTAGCGCAGGGATCTGCGCGGAAAGATGCACCATGAACGAACTATGGCTCCAGGCGGCCGGCGCGCAACCGCTGGACAAGCCGGCCCCCGATCTCGACCTCGAGTTGTGCGCCAAGGCAGCCGCCACGTGCGCGTGCTTCAGCTTTCGCAAGGCCTCGCGGGCCGTGACGCAGCAATTCGATGAACTGCTTCAGCCGACCGGCCTGCGGTCGACGCAACTCGTGGTGTTGATCGCCGTGGCGGTTACCGAGTCACCCGGTGTCGCGGCGTTGGCCCGAGAGTTGGTCATGGACCGCTCGACGCTGACGCGCAATCTTCGCCCCCTGGTCAAGCAGGGCCTGCTGAAAGTCCGACTGGGTAAGGACCGCCGCACGCGGCTGGTCGAGATGACGCCCCGCGGACGCGAGGTCCTCTGCGACGCCCTGCCCGTTTGGTCCGACGCGCAAGATCGATTCGTCGCGCAATTGGGCGCGGATCGCTGGGAAGACTTGCTGTCGCTACTGTCGACGACCGTCGGGTTTACATGGGGCCGCGGCGCGCTATAAGCCCTTTGCTCGTGACCGCGCTCAACGCGAGACATTGATCCCCGGCCCCCTTTCGGTGACAATGTCAGGCAGCGTCCCTCCCCCCGCGCGGATCGAGCGATTTCGGGTTCCTCATGACCCACAGCGCGCACTTGGCCTGCCGCGATTACCGACGGCTGCATTTCAGCCGTCGCGCGCTGCTTCGCGCCGGCACGGCAGGCGTGGCCGGACTCTCGTTGCCACGGCTACTCAAGGCCGAGGCGCAAGGCGAGATCCGCAATGCGCGGGCCAAAAGCGTCATCATGCTGTTTCAGTTCGGCGGGCCCAGCCACTTCGAGACGTTCGACCCCAAGCCGCTGGCCCCGGCGGAGATCCGCGGCGAGTTCGCCGCCATCGCCACGCGAAATCCCGAGCTGAAGATCTGCGAGCATCTGCCCCGCCTGGCGACCTTGGCCGACAAGTTTGCGCTGATCCGTAGCGTTCACCACGACCGCGCGAGCCACAACCCGGGCGCGTACTACTCGTTGACGGGCCGCAAGCCGCTGAACCCCGACGTGACCGCCAACGCCGCTGCCACTGATTTTCCCAGTCCCGGGGCCGTGCTCGATTTCTTCCGCCGCGACAAGCACGAGGTGCCCACCGCCGTATCGTTGCCCACGATGATCGCCGACGGACCGTTCCGCACGCCGGGCGAATTCGCTGGCTTTTTGGGCAAGCTCCACGACCCGCTGTTCATCACGCAGGATCCCAATTCGGCCAGCTTTTCCGTCGAGCAACTGTCGCTGCCCGGCGGGGTGACCGTCGAGCGGCTGAAGCGGCGGCGCGAGATGCTCGCCGGACTTTTGGGTTCTTCGCCGCTGGCCGGCACGTCGGCCGCGGTCCGCGGCATGGACGCGTATCAATCGCGGGCCTTCGACCTGCTCACGTCGCCGGCGACCGAGCGCGCGTTGAAAATCACCGACGAAGATGCGGCGACCCGCGACCGTTACGGCCGCAACACGTATGGTCAGAGCGTGCTCATGGCACGGCGGCTGGTCGAGAGCGGCGTCCGCTTTGTCACGGTCTACTACTCGCCAGGAATCGGCGGTTGGGACACGCACAAGGACAACTTCAAGACGCTCAAGGCGACCCGGTTGCCGCACACCGATATGGCCGTGTCATCGCTGCTCGAGGATCTCGATCGCCGCGGTCTGTTGGACGAAACGCTGGTGATTTGGACGGGAGATTTCGGCCGCACGCCCAAGATCAACAAAGACGCCGGCCGCGACCACTGGCCCCCGTGCCAAACCGTGATGCTCGCGGGCGGAGGCATCCGCGGCGGCGCGTTGATAGGGGCTTCGGACAAGACCGGCGCGTATCCTCTTTCTGATCCGCACGCGCCGGATGCCGTCATGGCCACGGTCTACCAGGCGTTGGGCCTCGACCCGGCGACCATCATTCGCGACCAGTTGGGCCGGCCCATGCCGATTGCCGACGCCGAGCCCATTCGAGCGCTGCTCGGGTAACGAGCAAGATTCTCGCGGTACGAACCATACGGCTCGCCGCGGCTGCTATGTAGCAACATCCGCGGAGACGCTGAGATAAGAAAAACGGCAAAAGGTTCAAGGTTCCTGTTCGCCAATGTTCTTACGCCTTCCGTATTCCCTCCAGCTCAGCGCCTTTGCGGCTCGGCGGTCTTGAGTCCAGGACTGCATAGTAAGGCCTGCATTCGGCAGACGAGTAAGTCCGAAGGGATGAACGACGCAGCGCGTGCCCGCGATTTGCAGATAGGCCGAAGGGCATTAGCCCCGGTAGGGGCGCGACATGCTAGCCCACGGCGCAAGCCGTGGGACAAGCGGCGCCGAGCGACACGAAGCCCCGCTAGGGGCGAAAGGTTTTTCTAGACGGATCCCGAGTCGCCTCGCAACCGAGTCGCCGTACCACCGTGCCGGGCAACGCGTCCTTCTTTCGCCCCGCAGGGGCTCGCCAACTTTTGTTGTATGCCATGCACCCACGGCTCGCGCCGTGGGCTAGCATGTTGCGCCCCTGGCGGGGCTGGGAGTTCATTTTGCCCGGACGAGAACGTGGCCTCTTACGACACTGATGTATCTCCTAATGTCGAGGCGTTCAGTCCGCCGATTGCCACTCGCCGAGAACTCGCCTACGATGACAGGATGGCAAAGCTACCCCCTGCGGCAGCGTAACGGAAGCACAGGAGAGTCGGATGGAAGCGACATTCGTGGCTACGGTCAATCACGCCGGTTCCGGCGAAGCGGCGCCAGATTTCCTGCCGCTCGAGCTGACGGTGACCGATCCCGAGGCCATTGTCGAGCTGCTGACGCGGACCGAAGGACGCGACCGAGACGAGTACGCGCTGTCGGCCTTGCGCCTGGGTCTGTTGGCGCTGCGGCAAGCGCGCGGCCAGGTGGACTCGGTCGCGCTCCGCGTCGAGGGCGATCATCTGCTTTCCTCGGTGCAAAGCGCGCTGCGCGACCACCGCAGCTTTCTGGCCGAAAGCCTCACCAAGACGCTGGGCGACTACTTCGACCCGCGCAGCGGCCGCTTCACCGAGCGCGTGGAACGGCTGGTGAAGAAGGACGGCGAATTGGAGTCGCTGCTTTCCCGCAATCTGACGGGCGAACAGTCCGAGTTGGCTCGCACCCTGGCGACTTTCGTCGGCAAAGACAGCCCTCTTTTCCGCATGCTGGCCCCCGACGAAGCGCAGGGCTTGCTCGCGGCGCTGAAGTCGGCAGTCACAGCGGAACTTGAGGTCCAGCGAGACCGCGTACTGGTGGAGTTCTCGCTCGACAACAAGGAAGGGGCCCTGTCGCGGCTGGTGACGGAACTGACCGACCGCGACGGCCGGTTGAAGACCGACTTGACGGATAAGATCGACGAGGTCGTGAAGGAGTTCTCGCTCAACGACGAAGGCTCGGCGCTCTCGAGACTGGTCCGACAAGTCGATCGGGCCCAGCGGACGATCTCGGCGGAGTTTTCGCTCGACAATACCGAGTCGGCGCTCTCGCGCATGAAACGGGAGTTGCTCGAGGTCCTCGATTGTCACGAAAAGCGAGATCGCGACTTCCAGGAGCAAGTCCGAGTGACGCTGGCGACCATGCAGGCCCGCCGCGGCGAGGCCGACCTTTCGACGCGCCACGGCTTGCACTTCGAGGAAGCCGTTTTTGCAATCGTTCAGTCCCTCTGCCAGTACTCCGGCGATACGGCCACCTCCTCGGGCGCTACCGTCGGCCTGATCAAAAACTGCAAGAAGGGGGACGTCGTCGTCGAGCTGGCCGCGGAATGCGTGGCGGCCGGCGCTAAGGTCGTCGTCGAAGCCAAGGAGGACGCCTCGTACAATCTCGCCGCGGCGCGGGCTGAAATCGAGATCGCTCGCAAGAATCGGGGCGCACAAGCCGGTCTGTTCGTTTTTTCCCACAAGTGCGCGCCTCAGGGTCTGGACCCACTCGCCCGATATGGCGACGATTTGATCGTGATCTGGAACGCGGAGGACGCGGCGACCGACGTGTATCTCAAAGTGGGGCTGAGCGTGGCGAAAGCCCTCTGTACGCGCACGGCGATCGAGCGCGCGGGCCATGCCGTCGACTTCACCCCCATCGATCAGGCGATCCTCGAAATCCAGAAACAGATCGAGGAACTGGACAAGATACGCGTTTGGACCGAACAGATCCGCAGTCACGGCGATGGCATCCTCGATAGGCTGAGAATCTCGCGAGAAAAACTGGGCCGACAGGCCAGCTTGCTCCAGCAGCAAGTCGAGGTTCTTAAGCAGAACCTGATTGTGACGTGAAGGGCCTTTAAGAACACATCGATGAATTCGCTCCAAGGTCATCTTCTCGTCGCTTCCACCAGCCTGCTGGATCCCAATTTTCGTCGCGCGGTGGTGCTGATCGTGCGCCACAACGAAGACGGCGCCGTGGGGCTGATTCTCAACCGGCGGACGACCGCCACGATCGAGGAAGTCTGGGACAAGGTCAGCCAGTCGCCCTGCCAGCGGGCCGACAACGTATACCTGGGCGGGCCCTGCCAGGGGCCGCTCATGGCCGTTCACGTCAGGGCCGCTGAGGACGACATCGAAATCCTCGAGGGCGTCTACTTCACGTCCGAGCCCGAAGAGCTGGAACGGATTGTCGTCGAGCCCGAGCTGAAGTCCAAGTTCTTCTTCGGCTATGCCGGCTGGGGACACGGGCAACTCGAAGCCGAGTTGAACCAGGGCGCATGGCTCACGCTGCCGGCGACCGTCGAACACGTGTTCGGCAATCAACAGGGTGTGTGGGAAAAGCTGCTCAAGCAAGGAACCGGCCGCTCATTGGCCGCGCTCTTGAACATCAAGCACGTCCCCACCGATCCCTCGCTGAACTGAACGGCCCTTCCTCTGTCAACCGGTGGGCAGTAGGTCAGCGGCCCGTAAAAACGAGCATAATTTAGTTCATTTTTTAGCCGAGCCACGCCGTTTGCCTCGGGTTGCGACTGCCGGCGGTGGGGCCAGGGCCCGGCCGCGGCGGGCCCCCTTCAGCTTGACCAACTCCACGTCCAGCCGGCCCGTGCTTTCGATGGCCCACTCTTCCAAGTGGCCCAGCCATTCGTCCACCTTGTTGCCGTGCAATTGAAAGCCAGATAGCTGGTTTTCCCGGCTCGAAAGGGCCATTTCTCGGATCGTGGCGGCAATGTCCAAAACCCGCAGCGCCAGGTCGTCCAGGGCTTCGGGAGGGAAGTTCGACAGGGTCATCGGGATACTCGCTCGGGGGGCGTGGTGGGACGGCCAGGGGCCGCTTCTAGCGCTATCGTAACCCGGCCGGCCAGCCCCTGTCGAGCGGTTTGCCGAGACCCCTGAAATGGCCCCCAGGGCCGGCAGAACCATGCCGCAAATTACGTTCATTATTTTGTACAAAATAATGCTTCTAAAATGGCCACTCGGTCGCTAGGATGCCCTGCATGAGGCAGCCGCCTACCGCGGTGGCAGCCCACGCGAACGCACCGAAACGGCGGAAACGAGGGCCCTTTTCATGCCAATTCATCGATCCGACTCAAGCGACAATTTGCCCCCAGATGACGTCGCTAAACCGAAAGGGAATGACGACTGGGACGCCGACGACTGGAACGCCCCAAACGACGGCGAAGACACTAAGGACGATTTCGACGATCTCGATCCCAATCCGGACGATCCGATTCCTGGCGACGACATCGGACTGGATTTCGACGACGAGGAGCCGGAACCCGATCCCGGCGACTTCTGGCCCGAAAGCGATGACGACGACTCGTAGTGCGCAATCACCGGGGGTCGGGAGTCCGTATCGGCGCCACGGGTTTCGCGTGAGCAATCCGCGTGAGCGACCCCTGACCCCTTCTTGGTCCCTTTCAAAACAAGGAGCTGACGACGATGATTTCCGCAGCCACTGTCAACGAAGTCAAACGACTCTTGGCCCAGGGCGATCTTTCGCAGCGGGACGTCGCCCGCATCGCGGGCGTTGGTCGCTCGACGGTGGCGAACATCGCCGCGGGCCGCTGGGTCAATCGGCCCGCTCCGCATGCCAGCGACGATGTTTGGCTCCCCCGCCCCAACGGCTCGCCCATGCGTTGCCCCACTTGCGGCGGCCGGGTCTACATGCCCTGCCTGGCCTGTCACGTGCGCGAGTTGAAAGCGAGAAGGCATCGCCGCATGCGCGAAACGACGTGTGCGACGACTTGAAGCCTCTAACTCAACCCGCCGGTGGCAAACGACTCGAGCACGCATCACGACCGTCATTCCCGCGCAGCCGGGAATCCAGTGAACCGCAAGACGCCCCTGCACCACAAGATGTACAACCGAAGCACAAGTCTCTTTCGCCACCCGCGCTGCCCCGAACCCCTGGATTCCCGCCTGCGCGGGAATGACGTCCGCGTCGCAAAGTTAGAGGTACGAAATCGGAAAGCGTATGCTGCGAGGAGCAAGTCCCCGTTTCTTCACTCGCCCCCTCAACCCGCCACGCGGATCGGGCCGGCGGGGCACTTGAGCTTGAACAGCCCGAATATCTCCTGCTGCGTCAGGCCGCGATGTTTGCTGGGCTGCGCGTCGGAGAAGATCGTATCGAAGATCTCGCGCTTATCGCGCAGCACCTGGTCGATCCGCTGCTCGATCGTGTCGGCGGCCAAAAACCGCGTGACCGTCACCGGGCCGGCCGCGCCGATCCGATGCGCCCGGTTCACGGCCTGGTCCTCGACGGCCGGGTTCCACCAGCGGTCGAAGAGGAACACGTAACCGGCGAATTGCAGATTCAATCCCACGCCGCCCGCGCCGTAGCTAATCAGCAGCACGTGCTTCCGCGGGTCCTGGCGAAACTGGCGGATCACGCCATCGCGGTCGCGCGACGGGATGCGGCCGTGGTATTGCAGCGTGCCGAAGCGGTCGAGCCGCTCGGCCAGCGTTTCGAGCGTTCCTACCCATTGGCTGAAGACCAGGGCCTTCTGGCCGCTGGCCGTCACTTCCTCGACGTCGGCCAACAACCGCTCGAGCTTCGCGCTCTCGCCGGTCGCCGGGTCGAAGTTGCAGATTTGCTTGAGCCGCAGCACCAGCTCGAAAACGTGCTGGATCGTGGCCCCCTCGCCCAATTCCGACAGCCGCAGCACGCCGTCGTCTTCGGCCAGGCGATAGCTCTCGCGCTGTTGCGGCGTCAACTCCACGTCGGCGTCGCGAAACAGCTTGGGCGGCAGATCCTTCAGCACCCGATCCTTGGTCCTGCGTAGCATGTAGTCGGCGGCCAACCGGCCCATGCGCCTGGGCTTCATCTGCGACGAAAGGTGGCCCGGCGCGATGAACTCGAAGATGCCCACCAGGTCCTCGGGACTGTTTTCGACGGGCGTGCCGGTGAGCGCCCAACTGCGGCGACGCTGGATGGAGCGGACCACTTGCGCGGTGGTGCTGGCCCGATTCTTGATTCGCTGCGATTCGTCGAGCACGACCAGATCGAACCGCGCGGCCGGGTCCGCCAGCAGTTCGTGATCGCGGCACAACGCTTCGTAGTTGGCGATTTTCACGGGCACATCGGTCTGATGCCATTGCCAATGGCGCTTGTTGCGGTCGCCTTCAATGGCAATGACCGGAACTTCGGGCGCCCAGTGTGCGAACTCGCGTTGCCAATTGGTCACCAGTGGCTTAGGGCACACCAGCAACACGCGCCGCACCTGACCGGCGTGCAACAGCAGGCGGATGGCCGTGATGGCCTGCATGGTCTTGCCCAAGCCCATTTCATCGGCCAGCAGCGCGCCGAAGCGGGGATAGAGAAAGGCCACGCCCTCGAACTGGTAAGGGAACGGATGGGCAGGAAAATCGAGCGACTGCTGGGCCAGCAACGTCTCCAAGGGCGGCTGCAGCACGCACTGCAAGCGGTCTTCGAGCTTGATCAGATCCTCGGGCGGTGCGATGCGGGTGATCGTTGCCAATCTATCGATCGCGGATGCGGACCCGTTGCCGTCCGCTGGCGCGATCCTTGGTGCGTGCGGCAGCGGACGGCCCAGCGTCGGGCATGGCAAGGGGTCGTTCTGGTCATCGCCCCCGGCAAAGGTGAACGTCCGAATCCGTGGCTTGGTCGCGCCAATCGCAACTGAAATCGCACGGGGGCGAGGCTCGATGATCGCGACGCTGAAGGCTTCGACACGAAGCGCGGCAAAGTTGAATTCGCTGGCCTGCAACGCGCCGACCTCGATCAGCGACTCGCCCGGTGACGACGAATCCGGTATGACGAATTCCGAAAAAAGCGTCCGGCATTCCGGCCGCTCGACGGGAACCGCATAAGACTGCACGGCCAGCGCAGACTGCGGCACAGATGCCCGCCGGGCTTCGGCGCCATGATTCATCGTCCGCTCCGCTGGGCTTCGTCGATCGCGGCTCGAATCCGTCCAAAGGGCTCGGCCAGGTCGAACGTCTCGGCCACCAGGGCGAGCCTTTCTCGGGCCGTCGCGCGGTCGTCGGCATGCGCGGCGTCGAGCGCCAGCGCGTTGCGGCCGAACGAAAACGTGAACAGACCGCGAAGTTGCCCATGCGCGGCGTCGACGCGGTGGAAAGTCGATCCATTCGCTTCCCCAGTCCGCGCGGGTTCCGCGTCGGGCAGGACCAACACCACCGGCTGCGCGACAAAGGGCCGCAACGCCAGCATCGCGGGCACGTCTGATAGCATGACTAGCGGTGCCTGCGAGGCTTTGGCCGCCAGCGACTGACCGATCTGCTCGCCGTACAAGTACGATTCCAACGTCGGACCGAAGAGAATCTCTTGGGCTCGGTTGGGTTTAAGCGGCGCGGTGCAGTGGAATTCCAGCGGTCGACCGCTGGCGTTGAGCAGCAAGTACCCCCCGAATAGCCCGTGCTGTGGATGCGGGACCACGGTGAGAAAGCCTAGAGAAGGAACTGCGGTTTGCCCGCGATCGCTGGCCATGTGCGTCCTGTTGTGTGGGAATCTGCGAAGCGTGCATGTCAATCGAGCGACCAAGGGCGTGTGAATCAATTACCCATGCGCCGAGAATCACCATCGGGGTGCCATGCCTTCACGGGCGCTAGCCCGGGTAGGCATGCTGCGTAGCGGCGAAATGCAGGCATGCTTACCCGACGCGGGCGAGGTGATAGCATGGCACACGGTCAAATTGATTCTTTCACAACGTCCGAGGGTAGCGACAAACGCCATTCAGATAGCATCGGGTCGAGGTTCTTGCGGACTTTAGGGACTGTAAGCCTTCCCGGTTTACATCCCGCAACGAAATCCTCGACTTTTACTCATGCTCGTGCTTATACTGACGTTTTGCCATCGACGGACCAACCGCTTCATCGTCCAGTGTTCATCGTTCAGTGCCCTCGCTTTTTGATGAGGGCCAGAAGTAGAAGTAACTGTGACGCGGTTCGTCTGGCGGTGCCTACCCGCTAACCAGGGCCCACTCTCATGCAAGAACGCCAGCAAAACGCACCTTTGTACACGCAAGTTGATATTTCGGCCGCTTCGATCACGAGCCGCGGCTCGGCGGCCGGTGCGAGTGGGCACGAGGGCGAGCAGGTCCGTTTGCTGCGCGAGCTAGTCGCCGGCCAGGACCGGCAGAACGAACTGCTCGAGGAGCTGGTCAGCCAGGTCGGAACGGCCGTATCCCAGTTCGGCGCGCCGCAGAGGCAGCGCAACCAGGAACTGACACAGTGGAAAGAGGCCAACCCCGAGTTGGCCCGTGATTGCCGGATGGCGGCCGAGGCGTTGTGCCGCGTGCAGACCGAGTTTCTGGGGACCCTGGCCTCGGAAGCCAATACCAACGCCGACGCGCTGGCCGACGGCGAGTTCATGCTCACCGAGTTTGTCGATCGCTTTGGACCGCGGCTGGCGCATCTGAATGGCGTCTTGCAGGTGCTCGCCCAGTTAAGCAGCAACCAGCCGGTGGGCGTCCCGAGCGAGAGCTAGCATCGACTTCTCCCAGCGCGGGCTTCGCCCGGGCAACCCAGTGGACGAATAGTGGTTAATCGATCGATTGTCTCGCAAGACTTTTAGTTAGCCCAGGCATTTATGCCTGGGTTTTTGACGCCTCCTGAAAGTCGTCGTCAGCCCGCTTCAGCGGGATAGTATTTCCAAGGCGGCTATTCCGCCCTGAAGGGCGTGTACAAAAACTCCATTTGCGGCTGATTTCCCAGGCATGAATGCCTGGGCTAGTGAAAAATCGGGTGTCAAAATCCGCGCAAGCCGCGTGCAAATTCAATGTTTGTAGTACGCGAGTGTCCGGAACCTTTGCATGCTCGTCGACTTGGTGCAAGTCACTGCCGCGGACGGTGTCACTCTGCACGGCGCATTGCGCACCCCGCAGCCTGCGGGCGAATCGAATCTCGGCGTCGACGCGATTCTCATGCTGCACGGCACGGGCAGCAACTTCTACGCCGCGCGGCTGTTGGGCGCCTTGGCGTTGCACGTGCTCGAATGGGGCGCCGCGGCGCTGGTCGTTAACACCCGCGGCCACGACGGCATCAGCGAACCACACGCCCCGGCCGGCAAGTCGCAACAGGGCGCCGCCTACGAAGTCGTCGACGATTGCCGGTACGACGTCACCGCGTGGGTCGATTTTTTGCTCGAGCAAGGCTACGGCCGCGTGGCGGTGCTGGGTCACAGCTTGGGCGCGCTCAAGGCCCTCTATGCGCAGGCCCGCCAGCCCCACCCAGCCGTTAAAATGGTAATCGCGGTGTCGCCCCCGCGATTGTCGTACGAAGTATTCCGCGCGGCGCCGCAGGGCGAGCAATTCTTGCGCGATCTTGCCCAGGCTCAAGCGCTGGTAGCCGCCGGCCGTCCCAAAACGCTTTTGGAGGTCAAGTTTCCGATCACATACGTCGTATCGGCCGAAGGCTTCGTCGACAAGTATGGCCCCGACCAGCGTTACGACGTGCTCTCGCTGCTGGAATCGGTGGCCTGTCCGATGCTCTTCACCTATGGCTCGGCCGAATTGGACCGGAGCGTAGCCTTCCGCGGCATGCCCGCTGCCTTGGAAGCGGCGGCCCAGCACGGCCTGAACTTGCAGGTGGCCGTGGTCGCCGGCGCCGACCATGTTTATTCGGGCGCGTATGCCGAGTTGGCAGCACGGACAAAATCGTGGCTGCAGCGGACGAAGGATTAGATCGCTGCCGAACAATCGTCGACGACCCAGAGCGCCTACGGCCCAGAGCTCCGCAAGTAGCGGATCAGGTCCCGCACTTGCTGGGCGTCGAGGTCGTCGAGGATCTTCTCGGGCATGAGCGACTGCGGCGAACGGACAATTTCCTCGATTTCGTCCTGCGCGATCACGGTCCGCTCGTTCTTGGCGTCGAGCACGGTGACGGCCTGGGGCGTGCTCTCGGCGAGCAAGCCGGTGAATACGCGACCGTCCTTGGTTTGCACGACGTAGTTGAAGAACTCCTTGCGAATCACGGCGCTGGGGTCGACGATGTTGGTGAGCAACACGTCGGCTTGTTTGCGATCGGCACTGGTCAAATCGGGGCCAATCTTGCCCCCTTCGCCAAACAGCGTGTGGCACGTGCCGCAATGTTTGGTGTACAACTGCTTGCCCTGCTTCAGGTCTCCCTGGGCGAGTCCCAGCGAGACATTGATCCCGTGGATTCGCGCACGCTTCTCGGCGGTCGACTCTTGGGCGATGCTGCCCCAATGTTTTTCGATGAGCTTGTTGACGGTTGCGTCGGCGAAGACCGTCATCTGGCTCAATTGGGCCGCTGCGATTTCCGCGGGCTGCATGCGGCCCTGATCCACTTCGGTCAAGAGCGCCAAGGCCCACGGCTGACGGCTGGCGAGCAAGCCCTGTGCGCGAGTGCGGACTTCGGGCTTCATCCGCGGCAGCAGCGTCAATAGCTTCTCTGGCACGCGCGGATCGGCAAAGCGTTGCAGCGCTCCCATCGCCGCCATCTGCACGACGGGCGGCTGCGGCTCGTCGACAAGCGTCAGCAACGATTCGACCGCGGTAGGCCGGCCAATCTGACCTGTGATTTCGATCATCGCCAAACGCACGTTTTGCGGCGTGCTGCTGGCCGCAAGCAATTCCTCGGCCCGCACGTGCGCCGCTTCGCTTCCTAAGCGCATGGCGCAACGAATCAGCGCCGTGTCATTTCCGCCGGTCTTCCAAAGCTTGGTAAGCGGCTCGACCAGCGGCTTGGGGACCGACTCGAACTTGCGGCCTGCCAGGCCCTTTTCCATGCCCTTCACCAGGAGCTCGACTTCGACCGGGCCCGGCGCGGCGGCGAGCAATTGTGCGCACGAAGCAAAATCCTCGTCTTTGCCCGCCGCGGCATAGCGCTGCGCGAGGCGCTCGAGAATGTGTGCCTGCACCAGCGGCGATTTCCACATCGAAGGCTCGGCAAACATGGCCAGCACGGCTTGCCGGTCTGAGATCGTTTTGTCTTCAACCGCCCACCAGAGCAACAGTGGGATGTGTGGATCAGCCACGTCCTCGTCGCGCGCGAGCAACCGCGCAACCAAGGGCAATGCTTCGCCGCTCGGCAAGCGCTTGGCCGTGGCGGCCAACTGGCTGCGGACCACGGGACTCTTGTCCGTGCCGGCCAATTCCACAAGCAGGTCGCGAATCACGGGCGAGACTTGTCGTTCGTCCCCGAGAAGTCGCACGGCCCACGTGCGCACATCCGCTTCAGGATGTTTCAACAGTGGGACGGCCAGTGCGTCGTCGAAGCCGCCGCCAACGTATAGCGCCCAGAACGCTTCGAGCGCCAAGTGTGGGTCTTTGCCCGAGAGCAGCATCTGCTTCAATCGTGGCAGCACGGACGCATCGCGGCGTTCGGCCAGGATATTGCGGGCTTCGCGCACATACCACTCGTTGGCATGGCCCAAGAGCGAAACGAGCTCGTCGCTGGATCGTTTCGCCAGCTCGAGTCCCTGCACCGGCTTCGTTCCGTCGGCCGTGATTTTGTAGATGCGACCGTTGCTGCGGTCCCAGTCATCCTTGGGGTCGACGTGGTTGGCCCGTTTGTCGTACCAGTCGGCCGCGAACAAACTGCCGTCGGGGCCCACGGTGCAATCCACGGGCCGAAATCGCGAGTCTTCGCTCGTCAGCAGCTCGCCGCCAAAGTGGTTCTCGAAGCTCGACCCTTTGGGGTCGATCGCGTGCCAGTAGATGGCGTTGGAAAGCACGTTCGCGGCAATATATTGATGGTGGAACTTCTCGGGAAACGAGCCGCCCTGGTAGACGATGCCTCCGCAAGTCACGTGACCGCCCTTGAATCCGCGGTAAGGGACGTGCTCGAAGTAGCCGAAGGCGTAAGGGTTCTGCAGCTCTCCGTGCTTGGCAAATCCCTTGACGTAGTAAGCTCCCTGCACCTGGTGGAGCATGGCCCGCTCGCCGTAATTGGTGCCGGCGATCATGTTTCCGTGGCGGTCGAAATCGGCGCCCCAGGTGTTGCCACCGCCTTCGGCGAATAGCTCGAACTTGCGCGTGCGCGGATGGTAGCGCCAGATGCCTTGTTGAAACGTCACGCCGCGAATGTGGGCCGTGACCGTGCTGCCTTGCGCGCCGTACAACCAGCCGTCGGGCCCCCATTGCAAGCTGTTGGCCAAGGCGTGCGCGTCTTCCATGCCAAAGCCGGTGAGTAGCACTTCGGGATCGCCATCGGGAACATCGTCGCCATTTCGATCCGCATAGTAGAGGAGATACGGCGCTTGCACGACAAACACGCCGCCGTGTCCGAGCGCCAGGCCAGTGGCCAGATTGAGCGTGGAAACGAAGTCCTTGAACTTGTCGGCCTTGCCGTCGCCATCGGTGTCTTCGCAGATGGTGATGCGGTCCGCGCCGCGCGGCCCCGCGGGCGGCGGCTCGGGCACTTTGTCGTAGACCGTGCGGAGGTACTGGTCGACCTTGATGACCTTAAGCCCGGCCGGCGTGGGGTACTGCAAGTATTGGATCACCCACATCCGCCCCCGAGGGTCGAAGCTCATCGACACGGGCTGACGGATTTCGGGCTCGCTGGCAAAGAGTTGCACCCGAAAGCCGGGAGCGACCTTGAACTGCTTGAGGGCTTCGGCAGGGGGCAAGCCGTCGGCCGAGGCGCACGTCGTCGCGAGTGCTCCGGTCGTCCAGAGCGCGAACATCAGAGCCGCATGTGCCGACTGACGACGGAGGACCTCGATGCGGTGTGGTTTCCGGGGAGATTGCGCGGCGCGAGACCATTGCTTCATGGTAGGTAGGTCGCGGTTCGGGGTGAAACAGTGCGGGAGGGTGGCTCGTCCGATCGACGCATTGGACCGATGAACGCTGGGCGGCGGGGCGAGGCCCTGGCATGGGGCATCGTGCCATCAGTATAACCGAAGCCTCGGCCCGTTTCAGCCAGGATTTCTGAGAGCGCGTGAATCAATTACCCATGAGCAGAATATCACCATCGGGGTGCCATGCCTTCACGGGCGCTAGCCCGGGTAGGCATGCTGTGTAGCGGCGAAATGCAGGCATGCTTACCCGACGTTGGGTGTCGTGAAAGCATGGCACCCGGCGCGGGAGCCCGCCGACCAGCATCGTCCCCTTGGCGGCGCCAAGGGCGAGACATCAAAGTCACGAGATTTGGCCACTTGCCGAATACTCGGCTTTGGAAGGGCGCCGCTGGGCAACGATCGTAACGGTCGCGCAGCCGCGCAAGCTCGGCTGGCAGTGATTTCGACGGTTGCCGCGTGCATTTTGGGGGGGTGGACGATTCGCCTGAGTGGCTACGTTCTATGCTTGCTACAAAGCCGGGATCTGTTTTGGAACGGTCGATGCGCGCGCAACGCGTGCCGGGCGCCGGGGTCAGTCAACTCTTGTTATGCAACCGCGTCAAATGGACTCGACACAAACAAAAATTCTCTTGGCCGACGACGATCCCGCGATCGGGCGGCTCTTGTCGCACGTTCTGGAGTCCGCCGGCTACCAGGTGGCGCTGGCCGCCGATGGCGTCGAAGCGCTGGCCGCTCTCGAGCAGGACGTGCCCGATTTCCTCATCACCGACTGGGACATGCCCCGGCTGAACGGCCTCGAGCTGTGCCGCCGCGTGCGGGCCATGAGCTTACCCAAGTACGTGTACCTGCTCTTTCTCACCGGCAAGTCCAGCTCCGATGCCATCATCGAAGGATTGGGCGCAGGCGCGGACGACTTTATCTGCAAACCCGCCGTGCCCGCGGAGCTGCTGGCCCGCGTCACGGCGGGCGGTCGCGTGCTCCAGCGCGAGCGACGGCTCCGCGAGCTGGCCGACACCGATCCGCTGACCGGAATTCCGACGCGCCGACTGTTTCATAACCGGCTCGAACAGGAATTCGATCGTTCGCGGCGCTACGGTAAACCTCTGTCGTGCGTGATGCTCGATATCGATTTCTTCAAACGCGTCAACGACTCGCACGGGCACCCGGCCGGAGACATGGTGCTGATAAGCATCGCCTCCTTGATGTCCAACCTGCGACGGGGGAGCGACGTCGTGTGCCGTTACGGCGGCGAAGAGTTCTGCGCCATGCTGCCCGAAACGGACGAAGCCGGCGCGAACGCCTGGGCCGAACGGTTGCGGGTGAAGATCGACAATCTGGCGATCTCGATCGGCCACACGAAGTTGAACATCTCGGCCAGCCTGGGCGTGGCACAGCGTATGGACGACACGGCGACTTGCGAAGCCCTGGTCGATCAGGCGGACCAGGCGCTGCTGGTGGCCAAGCAGAACGGGCGCAATCGCGTCGTGACCTACTCGATGTTGGACGACCGGGGCGAAATCGCCGCGCTGCAGCAAGGCGATCCCTTTCACGGCGTCGTGGCGCGCGACATCATGTCCAGCCCCGTCCCCTGCTTGCGGCAGGTCGAAAGCGTGGGCCAGGCCGCGGACTTCTTCTTTCGCTTTCGCATCAACTCGGCTCCCGTGGTCGACGAACGAGGAGAGCTGGTCGGCGTGCTGTCGGAAAAGGACGTGATGGCCGTCATGCTCTCGGCGAATCCCTGGCAGCAGCGCGTGCGCGAGATCATGAAGAGCAATGTCGTCTCGTACGAAGAAGACACCCCTGCCCAGAAGATTTACGAGTTTTTATGTCGGGTGTCGCTGCGCCGTGTGGTGATCGTGAAAGACGGCCGGCCCGCCGGAGTGATCGGACGACGCAATCTGCTCCGCCGGTTCCATCATTGGCTTCAGGTCACGGGTCGCCAGCCCTTCGACGTCCATCCGACGCTCGAAGGACTCGACCGGCGTCGCGCCCAGGGAAGCATGGACGAAACGGCCGCCGCACTCGTCGTCCGCGCCGAAACGCTGCGCGCTCAAATGGCAGGTCGCGACGCTGACTTCATCCCCTTGGTCGTCAATGAAGTCAGCCGCATGCAAGAGTTGCTGGGCGACCTGCTCGCATTGACCAATGTGGCGGCGGGCAGCAAGGGAGAGACGCAGCCGCACCAGCCCACCATGTAAAGACTTTGTCGCGAGGCGTTATACTGCCGACTTACTTACAGCGAACCAACGGAGAACCGATATGACCAAACCTCTGATTCTGTGGGCATGCATGGCAATCGCGACACTAGCGGCCCCGACGGCCCGGGCCGAGCTGCCGCCGCTCTCGCCCGAGCAACTGCGCTCGCAATCCAGCGACATCGTCGCAGGCAAAGTCGTCGCCATTTACAGCTACGACAAGTCGGGCACGCCCGAGGAGACGCGCCGCGGCGCCTGGGTCGACACCCGCAGCGTGGCCGAAGTGCAAGTGACAAAAGTCGAAAAGGGAGAGTCACTCAAGCCGGGCCAAGTCGCATTCGTGCGGTTCTGGCACGCGAAAGAACGTCCACGCGGTTGGGCCGGTCCCAGCGGCAACCACCCGCCCAAGGTCGACGGAAGTTACCGCATTTTTGCCAGCCACGCCAAAGACGGCGGTTGCGACGTGCTCGTACCGAATGGCTTCGAGTCGCTGAAGAAGTAGCCGGGGGGAGATCCTCGAAAAGTGCGCCAAGCGCGTTAGCCGCCTCGCTTGCGAGGCGCTTCGCTCCTCAGGGCAGTCACGCGCTCGATCAACTTCGCTGCAATTCGCCGCCACGGCGAAGCGCCTCGCGAGCGAGGCGGCTAAACCGTTCTCGAACTTACGTTTGCTCTCGATTGAGCGATCACATCAGATCCAGCCGTGTGCCCGTGGCCGGCGCCGATACCGGCGGGTCGAACAGAGTCTCTTTCCAATTCGACGATTGCGGCAGGTGTAAAGCAAACTGCACCTGGTCCGTTTGTCGCGGTTGGACCACGCCGCTTCGTGTGGGGCGTCGCAGCCAGTCGAGCAGCCGCACGTGCCACGGTGTCGCCGCTTGCGCCGATTCGACCCATGCGGTGAAATCCGCAACGAACTGCCCGGCGGCTCGCAGCGCCTCGGGTTCCACGGGACCCTTGCACCCCAGCGCGTACACGGTGTGCGGAAAATCCTCGGCCCCCTGCCAGCCCACGATCGAGGCGTCGAGCCGCGCGAACAATCGCACCACCGACAAGGGCGTCAGCGGTCGTTCGAATTGGCCGTGCCGATTCAACCCATAGATTACCGGCGCGATCATCAGCAACACGGCGCCGGGCGCCAATACCTCGAGCAGGTCTTCCAACCGCTTGCCGGCCCGCGCGTATTGCTCGGTCGGACCCAGACACAAAATCGTCTTTGCGCTGCGTGCCGCTAGGGTCAGATGCGCCAGCTCGTCTTGCGCGTCGTCTTCCGATTCTGCTTGTGTCCGACACGAAACGTAGGTCTGTTTGGGGAACAGCCCACGCAGCGCGTCGCCGACTTGCTGGTCCGCCTCGGCCGATCGGAATTCAAAAATGGGGCCCGCCAGCCGGAATCTCTCGGCGGCCAAGCGGACGAAGGCCTGGGCGTGCTGTCGCATGGCGGAAGTCTCCGAATCGATCTGAAACGGGGGCGTGCGGAGGACGAGCGCGCGAAGACTATCGCAAGTTGCTGGCACGGGTCAATGCGGAATCGTGCTAGCACGGAAGGAACTCCAGGGTAGGGTGGGAAGAGCCACCCCTTTCAAAGTGGCATTGCTAGCTTCGTTTTTCTCGGGTGAAATGCGTGTTGTTGAAACTGAACCGATGTCAGGCTGCGACTGACACCTACGCATCCCACTGACGAACCCTCGTATTTCTCGATGATTCTTCAACTAGTGCCTGCATCGCAATCACAGACAGCTTGAAAGGGCTGGGTGGGAAGAGCGCAGCGAGTCCCACGCATCCGACGCTAATCGCGTGGGACTCGCTGCGTTCTTCCCACCCTACGTCCGCGTCCGCTAGCGTCGCTAGCACGTCACTGCATACGCTCCACCTCGCAGTAGAGTTCCGCTACCGCTGCTGCCGAATGTCAGAGAGTGGGGATTCTCGCAAGCCCAAGACACTGAGCCCCGGTCGCCCCTTATGGTGCAATTCCTCCGTAGCGGACACGACGATCGTCGGCGGCGCATGCTGACAGAAGAGGTCGTCGGCACAAGCACGGGTGACGAGGCCGACGCGCCACGCACCGCGAGCAGGGCCGCCTCACGACGCGCCAGTCAGACCGCACGACGCTATCCCGAAGCGACGCTCGAGCAGCACCAGCCCAAGCTGGCCGACTTGATCCCCCGCTCGTATACCGTCGCGGCGCTGCTGTTCTTCTTGGGCCTGGCGATCATCGCGGGCCTCGAAGGGCTGTACTTTGCCATGCCGCGGCTCTCTCCGCCGGCCAGCGGCGGACGGATGGCGGCCATCGATCTGAGCGCGGCCGGCAGCGTGGCGGCGTGGTTCTCGTCCACCACGCTCGCCCTGTGCGGCGCGGCGGCGATCGTCGTTTACACGATCCGCCGGCACCGGCTCGACGACTATCACGGACGCTATCGCATTTGGCTCTGGACCGCGGGCTGCTTGTTGTTGCTGAGCATCGACGAAGCCGCCAGCCTGCACGAGGCCTTCACCGCCTGGATGGTCCACGCCAGCGGCCGCGAACTATTGGCCGGCGGCGCCGCCTGGTGGATCGGCTTGTACGCGCTGGTTCTCGGTGCAGTGGGAATGCGGCTGGTGATGGAGCTGCGAGAATGCCGCCCGTCGACGGTTGCGTTGGCGCTGGCTTGTGTCTGTTATGTGGTGGCTATCGCCATGCGGCTCGAGGGGCTCGCGCCCGCACTGGCGAACTATCGCGTAATGGCCAAAGAGGGCTGCGAGATGGTGGGCAACCTGTGGATGCTGCTGTCGATCGCGATCTACGCCCGGCACGTGATCCACGATGCCCAAGGCCGGCTGCCGATTCCCGCCGAAAAGGCGCCCAATGCCGCCGGCCAGCGCCGCAAGTTTTGGAATCGCAATACCGCGATCGACCCCGCGCACACCTCGCTCAAGCCACCGACCAAGCGCAGCGACTTGGGGCCGGTGGAACGGGCGAGCGTGGGGTTAGTTTCCAAAGCCGCGGCGGAACTGGCGCGTGAAGACGAGGATGAAGGCGCCACCGACGAGCGCCGGCCCTTATCGCGAAAAGTCGCTGCCCGCTACCGCGACGACGACGGCGACGACGAAGTGGACGCGGACGACCGCAAGCTCAGCAAGGCCGAGCGCAAGACGCTGCGCCGGCAAAAAGAGCGGCACCGCAACGGCGATGGCGACTGACCAGTGCTTCGGTTGACTGGATCAGCTCAGACAGCGAATCCATGCGGCCTTCGTATCCAGCCAGGCGCGCACCCACGCCACGTCTCGCATTCTTCGTACAGCGCAAGTGCTTACTTGCGTTCGTGCTGCGCGATGGCGCGCGGCCGCGAATTGACTCGCCTCAGCGCTGCCCTATAATCAAGCGTACCAAACCGCCAACGCGTGTAACTACTTGCACCGCTTCGCCTTGGCTAGTTTGCCGTGAGACAACCATGATCGCTTGGCCTGCAATCTCCGGTCGTCTGGCTGCCAAACTCTTGCGGCAGCTTCCTTGGCAGCTCTTGGCTGTCTGGGCAATTTGTTCCGCTGCTGCGGCCCTCTCCGAGCCGCGATGCGCACTGGGCGCTGCCGACGACTCCAATCCGGCAGACCAAAAGGCCGCCCAGCAGAAAGCGGACGACCCGAAGCCTATTGCGGAAAAGCCAGCCGATCCAAAGCCAGCCGATCCAAAGCCGGCCGATGAAAAGGCCCCCGCACAGAATGCGCCTGAGCAGCAAGCAGCAGAGCCGCAAGAACCTGGGCAACAAGCACCTGAGCAACTTGCGCAGGAGCGGCGCGTGGGTCGGCTGGTGCGCGTGGCCGAGCCGATTACCGACAAAGTCGCCAAGCGTGTGCAGCGAATCGTCGAGGCCTTCATTACCGAGTGCAAACGGAACAGCCAGTGGCCCGTGCTCATTTTCGAGATCCAGCCGGGCGGCCGCACCAGCTTCGGCCAAGCCTACGATCTGGCCCGCTTCCTCTCCAGTCCCGCGCTCAACGGGGCGACCACCGTCGCCTACCTACCCAAATCGATCAGCGGTCACTCCGTGCTCGTGGCCATGGCCTGCGAACAGATCATCATGGGCGAGGACGCCGAGATCGGTAAAGCCGGCGAGTTCGAGACCGTCATCGAGCCGTCGGTCCGCAATGCGTATGTCGAAATCTCGCAACGCCGCCAGACCGTCCCTTCCGATGTCGCGCTGGCCATGCTCGACCCGGCTGTCGAGCTGCATCAGGTTGAGACCGATGTCAGTCGAGAATACGTCCTGGTCGATCGGCTAGAAGCTCTACGGAAGGAAAAGTCATTCGAGAAGACCAAGGTGCTCAAACCCAAGGGCCAGCCGGGCGTGTTCAATGGCACGGCCGCCTGGGAGATGGGGTTCGCCAAGAGTTTGGCTTCGGACCGGATCGGCGTTGCCAAGGCGCTGGGCTTGCCGCGCGAAGCGATCGAGGAAGATCCTTCGTTGGACGGCGATTGGCGGCCCGTGCGGATCGATCTGAAAGGTCCGATCACGGCCAAGCGGACCGACCAGATCCAAAAACAAATCAGCGACCAGATTCGCGAGCAGGACGCCAATTTCTTTTGCTTGTGGATCGACAGCGCAGGCGGTTCGGCAACCGACAGCATCAATCTGGCGAATTTCCTGGCCAGCCTCAACGCGGGCGAGCAGCGCACGGTCGCCTACATTCCTAAAGAAGCCCGCGGCGACGCCGCGTTTATCGCGTTGGCCTGCGATCATATCGTCATGCACCGGCAAGCCGTGTTGGGCGGCTCGGGCGCGGAAGAAATCGTTGCCGACGCAATACCGCCGACAGTCCGCGCCTTGGAAGATATCGCCCAGCGGAAGAGTCGCTCGCCGGGCCTGTGTGCGGCGATGGCCGATCCCGAGCTGGCGGTATTCCGCTGGACGCGGCGCGACGGCCTGGTCGACTACTTCAGCGAAGACGAAGTGGCCAAGCTGCCCGACGCGAAGCAGTGGCAAAAGGGCGACGAGGTTACCAAGCGCGGCCAGGCCTTGCAGGTCGACGGCGACGAAGCCGAACAATACGATTTGGCCCGCACGGTCCGCGACTTCCAGGAGCTCAAGGGTTTGTACGGCTTGGAAAATGAGCCCAAGCTTGTGGAGCCCACCTGGGCCGACGTGCTGATCGACGCCCTAAATTCGCCCGGTGTGGGCCTGCTGCTGCTGTTGATAGGCGGGGCGGCCCTGTACGCCGAGTTGCAAAGCCCTGGCATCGGCATCGGCGGACTGATTGCCGCCCTCTGCTTCCTGATGTATTTTTGGATCGCGCATCTGGGCGGCACGGCGGGGTGGCTCGAGGTGTTGCTGTTTGTCGCGGGCGTCGTGTGTTTGCTGCTGGAGATATTCATCTTCCCAGGCTTTGGCCTGTTTGGGTTGGCAGGCGGGTTACTCGTGATTATTTCGCTGGTGCTGGCTAGCCAGACGTTCGTATTGCCGCGCAACGACTATCAATACCATCAATTGCGCAATTCACTGCTGATGCTGACGACCGCGGGAATTGGTGTGGTGGTCGCGGCCGTGTGCATTAACCGCTATTTGCCGCACACGCCGATGTTCAGCCGGCTCATGCAGGCCCCGCCGACGCCCGAAGAGCTTTCTCTGATCAGTCAGCGCGAGGCATTGGCCAGCTTCGGGCACCTGCTGGGCCACAATGGCGTGACCACAACGCCGCTCTTGCCCAGTGGCAAGGCCCGTTTCGACGACGAACTGGTCGACGTCATCGCCGACGGCGAGGTGATCGACCCCCACCAGGCAGTCGTGGTGGTCGAAGTCCGCGGAAATCGCGTGCTGGTCCGCAGGGTCTCTTAGAGCCCCTAACTCTAACCTCACCAACTCCACGTCATTCCCGCGCAGGCGGGAATCCAGCGAAACGCCAGACGGCCTTCACCACGGGTCGTGCCAACACCGCGCAAGGGTTTCTTCGGCGGTTCCGTCTCCGAGTCCCTGGATTCCCGCCTTCGCGGGAATGACGGAGGGGACGATCGACTGGGTAGAATGGACTGCCGCGGTTACCAGGAGCGAAAGCCGTTTGCTTCGCCCCCCGGGTGTTGGCAGCACCTTTCACCACTCGCAGACGCCCAAAGCTTGCTACAATAGGGGGCGACGAGGCCCAAGGTCGAACGTGCTATGGAATCAGATCTGCTGCTCTGGGCAAGTATCCTGCTGATGGTCGGGCTGGCGATGGCCGTGCTCGAGGTCTTCGTTCCGTCGAGCGGCATCCTGGGCTTTCTATCGATTGTCTCGATCGTGGCGGCCATCGTGCTGGCGTTCCGTCATGGCGTGTGGTCGGGCATCGGCTTCTTCGGCATTACGATTGTCGCGTTGCCGGTGGGGCTGATCCTGGCGCTGCAGTACTGGCCGAAAACCCCGATGGGCCGGCGGATCCTGCTGCCGCTGCCGACGGGCGAAGAGGTGTTGCCCGATAGCGACAAGCGGCGCACCATGAGGGCGCTGGTGGGAAAGCTGGGCCGGGCGAAAAGCCTGATGCTGCCCAGTGGCGCGATCACGATCGATGGGCAGATCGTCGACGCCGTCAGCGAAGGCATGGCGATCGAGGCGGGCCAGATGGTCCGGGTTGTCGAGGTGCGGGGCACGCGAGTCGTCGTGCGGCCCGTCGACGAACAATCCGCGCCCAGCGAACCGGTCGACGACGCGCTGCAACAGCCGATCGAGAACCTGGGCATCGACCCGTTTGAAGATCCGCTGGTGTGAGTGCGCAACTACCGAGGCGACGGCCTGACGATTGCATTTCGACGGACGTGCGCACTGCCACGTTCCTTGCACGCGAGCGAGGGACGCCATGCCAAGCAGAGATGTTCAGGGAGTTGTGCCGACGGCCGCGACGAGCTCAGACGCTTCAGCTCTCGTCAGACCAAAGGACTTCAAGAACTCGATGACTTCTTCCCGTTTTGGGGAGAATACCCGACTCCCATCGACCGCGAGGATTGGTATCACCGCGCCACCGATGAGCCCATGACTGCCGTCAAACGTGTGGGAAATCTTTCCATTCTGTCCGAGCTTTAACCAAGCGCGGGTCGGAGATCGTCCCCCGTCGGCATTCTTCAGAATCTCAATCAAGTTTCCCGGCAGATAATCCAGTATCTCGGCCTTCCTAAGGACTTCCGGCCCCAAGTCGTCCGCTGGCATTTCAAATGGGGTGGGTTTGGACGGCCCCTCGTCGATGCGAACGCGGAATAGCTTGCGTTGATTGACACCCAGCCGGCCGCGATCCTCAATGATCTGCGCCCAAACTCGCCGCGGACCATAGTTGAAAGAAACCCAGTCTCCGACGGATAATTCTTGTGTTGCGGTCATTTGGCGTCACCGGTCGCGCGTTGAGCAAATAAGCGCGACGATGGCTAGTCCGATCAACCCTCCAGCCAGCGCGCCTTTCATCCCGCTCCACGTTCCACCCACGGCTGCACCAATAGCAATAGCGCCGATGACAGACATAGGGGAGGTTTGCTGGGGCGGCTGCTTTTCGTCCATTGCTTCAATCTCCATTGGACCAGGGTCGTGGCAAATGGCGGCGGTGCCGATGCGGCCCAGAATGCGAAAGCCCGCTTATCAGCGTTCGAGCGATTGATCCCTCAGGGCTTGTCGATTGCCTCAGGCTACAGGGCGCCTTGCCGCGATAACGAGTAACATTGTCCCTAGTGAAGCGCTAATTGCCGATGCGGCGAGGATACCAATTTTCGCCGATGAGAGTTGCGGTTCCTGTAGGGCCAGCCCCGCCAAGAACAGCGCCATCGTAAAGCCGATTCCGGCGAGGCAACCGCCGCTGGCGAGTTGCCGCCATGAGAGGCCCTCGGGAAGCCTGGCGAGCCCGATCTTCACGGCCAGAAAGCTCAGAACCAAGATGCCGAGTGGTTTGCCAACGACAAGTCCGACGACCACGGCAACAGCAACGGGAGCGGTTAGCGCCGTTAGTTCGACTGCCACACCCGCGTTAGCAAGCGCGAAGATTGGCATAATGACGAAGCCCACCCAAGGGTGCAACGCATTCTCCAGGTACTCAAGCGGTGAGATAGATTCGCGCACCGCTCGCTGGAGATAGCTCACTTCCGATGCGCGCTCTTCCTCGGCATCGAGATCGCCCCGGAAGAAGTCGTCCGCGTGATCGACTAATTTGCCGAGCGCTGAAACACTTAGATAACTTTGCGCTGGCGTCATGAGTCCAAGGATTACTCCCGCGATTGTGGCGTGAATGCCCGATTCGTGACAGGCGAACCATATGCCTGCGCCAAGCATCGTGTAAACCGGAATGCTGCGCAATCCAAGTCGCGCTAGCAGCGCAACCGCGCCGACGCCGGCGGCGCTCGCCCCCAGCCATGACCAATGTAGATCATGGCTGTAAACCAACGCGATAATCAGAATCGCTCCGATGTCATCGACGATTGCCAGCGTGAGAAGTGTGATGCGGAGGGCGCGCGGCACACGGTCGCCGAGGATTGCCATTGCGCCAACGACGAAGGCAATGTCCGTGGCCATCGGGATTCCCCAACCGCGTTCGCCTGGCTGCCCTGCCTGCAGCATCCAGTAAAGCAACGCCGGAGCCAACATTCCACCAATCGCTGCGGCGACCGGTAACGCTGCTTGTCGCGGCTGACGCAACTCTCCAAGTACCAATTCACGTTTCACCTCCAGGCCCACGGCAAAGAAGAAAACCGCCATCAGGCCGTCGTTGATCCACGTGAGCAGCGAATGTTCGACATGCCAGTCGCCGAAGTGCAGTCCGATTGGAACGTTCCAGAACTGCAGGTAGGCTTCGCTGAACGGGCTGTTGGCCGCGATGACGGCGATCAACGCGCAAGCTAAGAGAACTGCGCCGCTGGCTGTCTGAACATGCAAAAAGCGTTCAACTGGTCGAACCACACGCGTCATCGGCGTAGTCGGTAGAATGCGCTCCCGACGGTGATTTGATGCCTTGCTGTTCACGTCGTTCCTGTCTTCCGAATGGTCGTGGCCACTCTCGCCTAATGACCCGTACGTTTGAGCCGGAAAGCTTCACCGGCGCTCGATACTAGCGAATGGCTGAGAACAAGAAGGCACGAGCTAAAGTGCGTGCAGCGCCGAGTACAATTGCCAACCCAGGAAAGTCGCCATTCCGGTGACGAGCAGGATTCCCTCTTTGCGAGTCACGACCCTTCCGCGAATCATGATCGGGACTAGAGCTGCCGCGAACACGATCATTACCGGCAGGTCGACGTAGAGCGACCGTGTCCCCACGGGGACGGGACAAATAATCGCGACAACTGCCAGGACGAGCAAGAGATTGAAGATGTTCGAGCCGATCACGTTGCCGACGACAATGTCCGCCTCTTTTCGTCGGGCGGCAACTACCGACGTGGCCAATTCCGGCAGCGAAGTCCCCATCGCGACGATCGTCAGGCCAATGATGAGCTCGCTTACGCCGATCAGCCTCGCCGACTCCACGGCCGAATAAACCATCAACTGCGCGCCGGCCACCAATCCCAAGAGCCCTAGCAACACCATCAGCCAGCTCTTGCGGACGCTCAGCGAGTCCTTGGCCGCTTCCTTGATTTCGCGTTGGACCTGGGCCGATTCTTGGCGTGCAGCGCGATACGAGTAGCCTACAAACAGCACGAACATTGCCAACATAATCAGGCCGTCCTGTCGGCTGATGACGCCATCCCATGCCAGTGCCAGCACCAAAAGGGACACCGCGATGGCGATGGGCAGCTCGGCGCGCAGCAATCGCATGTGGACGCGCAACGGAGAAACAATCGCCGCGATTCCTAGAATTAGGCCGATATTGGCAATGTTGCTTCCTACTAAATCACCCAAGGCTAAATCTGTCGATCCACGTAGCGCGGCCGCGACGTCCAGCGATAACTCAGGACACGACGTGCCAAACGCGACCAGGGTCAAGCCAATTACTAGCTGGCTGACTCCCATCCGCGTTGCGATGCTGACTGCGCCGTGCAATGTCGCCTCCGCGCCGAAGTACAGCACCACCACACCGACAGCAAAAATCAAGACCAGCAGCAAAACATTTAGCATATGCCAATCCGGCAAGAAAAGAGGTTTGAGATCGGAGAAACATCGAAAGCGACCTTTCGATGCGTTGACTGGATATGTTTGCGGCCAAGAGGAGACTGCGAAACGAAGAGTATCGGCTGGCTTGCGATCAGTGGTCAATGGTCAACAAAAATAGGGACCTGTGCCTCGGCCAACAAGGATTTTGTCACTGATCCGAGAAAGAACTCGCGAACGGCAGACTTCCCATACGCCCCCATCACGAGGAGTCGTGGGTCATGCAGACGACACGCCGCTTGGATCAGGCTCGCTTCCGTCTGACCGGAGGGAATCGATCCTGGAGCGGCGCAGGCTTGAAACCCGTGACTTGCCAGCAACCCCTGAGCGGTCAATGCAAGTTGCCGGGCCGCCTCGAAGTCGATGTCGTACGAGACGACGTGGACGGGGTCCTTCGTGTTGAATCCCGATGCAATGAAGGATCTTAGGGCTCGGACCGCCTGCAAGCTGCCATCGTAAGCGACGACTACGCCGTCCGCATCTGCCGGGGGTCGGGCCGGTACAACCAACGCGGGTCCCGGACAATGGCGAAGAATGGCCTGTAGCGGCGAATCTGCTTGCCCATGGCCAACCGCCAGGGTCTCGTTCGTATGTCCCAATAGCAGAAAGTCGTTCCTTTGTGCAGCCCGGGCGAGCTCCGGACATAGAGAACCGGAGCTGCAAGAATCATCAAATGGTACGCGAGCTGCCGCACAATGCTCCCGAAAGGTTGTAATTGCCGCGACCATCTGCTCCCGCGTGCGGGCGATACGGTCCTCGTCCAATTCAACCTTGAACGCCATCCCGCCAAGCGGGACCGCCTGAGGTGGAGCCACGAGATCACGGTCGAGAATCGCAGTTCCGGACAGGCGCAAGGAGTATCGTTGCGCAAGCTCTACTGCGTAATTCAAGAGTTCCTCGTTCAATCCTTCCGGCTTGAGTGCAACCAGTGCAGAGCGGTACATATGCATTTAACCTGGGGAAAGATCGACGACTTAATCCCATCGCGGCTTACGACCCGCAATTACAGCACGTAATTACTAATAACGTTGGCAACCACCCATACCACCGCTGCGATGATCAACGCGACGATTGCGTAACGGCGCAGGTCGCGGTCCGTAGCCGGCTCTCCCGTGGACGTGTGAGGATCCCCGCCCCGATGTTCGACATAGCGTCCAAATACCATTCCAGCGGCGGCAATCCAATACACGATATCGGCGATTGTTCCCCATCCGGTCCGTGGAGCGTTGAGAATAAGAACCGCGCATACAAACAGGACGGCTGGCCCAAGCATCATCCAGAACAGGCGGCCAAAGAGTACAAGTTGTGAATCACTGCGTATTGCGACCATGGGCACTCCCGGCAAGGTGGAATCACTGCAAAAGAGTTCACGAACGCCAAAGAAGAGCGCGTTAGACTGCGGCGGGTCCGCAGGTCAACGCAGGCGGGCGTTAGACGCCGCCAGCACTCGTGATGAAGAGCACGATATAGAGACCGTGCTCGTTCGTCGGGTTTTGTTCCACTCGCTCGAGCATTGCGGAGCCCGTGGGATAGCGACACGGAGGCTTACTTCATTGAATTTTCATCTTGCGCGCGAAACATGTCAAGATCGCCCGCGAGAGCACGCTCGACAACCGCTGCCGGCTCACGCACCTTTCGTTGTGTCCCGAATCTACCGTCAGCCGACCGCGACCCTGACGCCGCCCGTGTGCTTGACAATACACCGACACTCCGCTAAATCCAGGAGGAGAAGGGGCTTACCACGACCGCTTCACCTCCTACCTCAAACCTGTTGGGGATAATCGCACATGTCGCTGCTGGCCCAACAACAGAACCTCACGAACATTATCTGGATCGTCGTGCTCTTCGCCGTGGTCGTGGCTGGCCTGGTGTTCTTCGCCATCTTCGCCCGCTATTTCCGCCTCTACATTCAAAGCGTCACGACGGGCGCGGGCATCGGCATCTTCGACCTGCTGGGCATGACCTTTCGCAAAGTCAATCCCACGGTCATCACCCGCTGCAAGATCATGGCCGTGCAGGCGGGGCTGGGTGAAGAAACCGGCATCACCAGCAAAGCCCTCGAAGCCCACTACCTGGCCGGCGGCAACGTGCCTCTGGTCATCCGGGCGATTATCGCGGCGATGAAAGCCAAAACGATCGATTTGGACTTCAAGCTGGCCACGGCCATCGATCTGGCGGGCCGCAACGTGCTCGAGGCCGTGCAGACTAGCGTCTATCCCAAGGTCATCGATTGCCCGCCCCGCAATGCCGTGCGGCAGTCGTTGGACGCGGTGGCCAAGAACGGCATCCAGCTCAAGGTCAAGGCCCGCGTCACGGTCCGCGCCAACTTGAACCAGCTCATCGGCGGGGCCACGGAAGAGACGATCATTGCGCGCGTGGGCGAAGGCATCGTCAGCGCCATCGGTTCGGCCGAAACGCATTTGGAAGTGTTGGCCAACCCCGACCGCATCTCGAAGGCCGTGCTGGCCCGTCGGCTCGATTCGCAAACCGCCTTCGAGATCGTGTCGATCGACATCTCCGACATCGATGTCGGCGAGAACATCGGCGCCCGCTTGCAGGCCGATCAGGCCGAGGCCGACATGCGTGTGGCCCGCGCCAATGCCGAAGGCCGCCGAGCGATGGCCGTCGCGCAAGAGCAGGAAATGATCGCTCAGATCGAGGAGAGCCGCGCTAAGTTGGTCGAGGCCGAGGCGGAAGTGCCCAAGGGGGTCGCCGAGGCCATCAATACGGCCAAGCTGGGCATCCTCGATTACTACAAGCTCCGCAACGTGCAGGCCGACACCGAAATGCGCATGGCCATCGCCGGGGGAGGCAATTTGCGCAACGGCCAGAAGGGGCAGTCATGATTTCAATTGGCATGATGACGCTGGGCACGATTCCGCTGGCGCCGCTCTTCGCCGACGTGGGCGATTGGGCCAAGGTCATCATTTTTATCGTGATCGCCGTGTTCTGGGTGATCAAGCGCGTGATGGGAATCGATGGGCAGGGGCAAAAGCCCAACGTCCGCCGCCCCGAAGCCCCGCGGCCCGTCAAACCGGTTGCCGCGCCGGCCGAGCGCAAGCGAATCGACGACGAGGTGGGCGAGTTCCTCCGCCGCGCAGCCCAACAGCGTGCAGGACAGCAAGGCGCGGGACAGGGACAACAAAAGGAGCAACAAGGCGACAAACGCCGCTCCGCACAGCCGATTGCCCAGGCAGCAGTTCCGACCGCGCCGGCACAACCCGCGCGCCGGCCGCTCGTCGAACGGCCCGTCCACGCCCGGACCGCGGACACAAGAACCGTCGAGGTCGAAGCGGTCGAGGTCGAGGTTCTCGAAGACGCTTATGTCGGCCGCTCGGTCGTCGACCACGTGCAGCAACACCTGGGCGCAAGGACCGTAGCCCAACGCGGACCCCCAAGCGAAGTGGTCGAGAACGCAGTGCAGAACATGCAGGCCCACCTGCAGCAGACGTTCGACCACGAGGTTGGGCATCTTGCCCAGAGATCGAGTGCGGAGGGCACCTCAGTCGCCACGCTCGCCCCCGACGCCACACTGCCGACCGCCAATCAACTGCGGACAATCTTGGGCAGTCCGCAAGGCGTAGGCCAGGCGATCTTGCTCAGCGAGATCCT
>Ga0163144_10004692_pt1 | contig 30705 bp, 32 predicted proteins | sample OliLak19BULKMAT1_FD_123175 | JGI IMG/M metagenome (GOLD analysis project Ga0163144, IMG submission 123175) | Freshwater microbial mat bacterial communities from Lake Vanda, McMurdo Dry Valleys, Antarctica - Oligotrophic Lake LV.19.BULKMAT1 | ecosystem: Environmental > Aquatic > Freshwater >... | reverse complement strand
CGGGCGACGTCCTCGCGTCGCTCGGCGACGCCGAGTTCGCGAGCCGCGCCGAGAGCGTACGCGTGTACGCGCGCGTCGCGCCCGAGCAGAAGCTGCGCATCGTGAAGGCGCTACAGAAGAACGGCGAGGTCGTCGCCATGACGGGCGACGGGGTCAACGACGCGCCGGCCCTTCGACGCGCCGGCCCTTCGACGCGCCGAGATCGGCATCGCGATGGGCGTGTCGGGCACGGACGCGGCCAAAGAAGCGTCGGCGATGGTCCTGCTCGACGACGATTTCGCGACGATCGTGACGGCCGTGCGCGAGGGCCGGCGCCTCTACGACAACATCCGCCGCTTCGTGAAGTATCAGCTCACGACGAACTCCGCGGAGGTCCTGATCATCGCCGTGGCACCCCTGCTCGGCCTGCCGATCCCGCTGCTGCCCATCCATATTCTCTGGGTTAATCTGCTGACCGACGGCCTGCCCGGCCTCGCGCTGGCGGCGGAGCCCGCAGAGCCCGGCGTGATGAAGCGCGGGCCCCGGGCGCCCGGCGAGAGCATCTTCGCGCACGGCCTGGGCGCGCATGCCGTCTGGGTGGGCGTGCTCATGGCCGGCCTGGCGTTCGCCGTGGAGGCCTTCCTCGTGTCCGATCACGACGAGCATTGGCGCACCATGATCTTCACGGTCCTCGTCTTCACGCAGATGGGCCACGTGCTCGCGATCCGCTCCGACACCGAGTCCCTGTTCTCCCAAGGACCGCTCTCGAACCGGCCGCTGGCCGCCGCCGTCGCGGGCATGATCCTCCTTCAACTCGCCGCGATCTATCTCCCCGCGTTCCAGCGGGCGCTCAAGACGCACGCGCTGACCCCCAAGGAGCTCGCGCTTTGCGCGGCTCTCTCGACGATCGTGTTTTTCGCCGTCGAGATCGAGAAGTGGCTCAAGCGCCGGCGCGCCCTACACGCGTCCGCATCATAAGCTTCACAGGCCCTCAATTGAGAGGCGGGGGAGAACCGACTAAAATCTCGGCAGACGTCCATTAAAGGAGCCCGATGACTTTGGTCGAAGAGTGTCTTCGGCGGAACGCCGCCCGCCTTCCGCATAAGGTCGCGCTCGTGTGCGGGGAGAGGCGATTCACCTACGCCGGCCTCGATGAGATGTCCGGCCGCCTCGCCGGCGCGCTGGCCGCGAAAGGCGTCGGCCGAGGCGACCGCGTCGCGCTCTATCTGGACAACTCCGTCGAGGCTGTCGTCGGGCTCTTCGCGGCGCTCAAGCTCGGGGCGGCATTCGTCGCCGTGAGCCGCGGGGCCAAGCAGGATAGGCTCCTCGCCGTGCTCAACGATTGCGGGGCGGCCGCTCTGATCCTGGACGTCGCGGCCCTGGGGCAGGGGCTGCTCGAACGTTTGACGGACGAGGCGCCGTCGCTGCGTGCGGTCGTCGCCTCCGGGGGCGCGCCGCGCCCGAACGCCCCGCCGTTGCTTGACTACGCGTCGATCCAGGCGGGGACCGGCCCCGTCCCTCCCGTTCGGCACATCGACCTCGACCTGGCCTGCCTGATCTACACCTCGGGCACGACGGGCGAGTCGAAAGGCGTGATGTGCGACCATGCCGCCGTGACGTTCGCCTCGGGCGCGATCGCCGCGTATCTCGGGCATACGGAGCGCGACGTCGTCCTCAGCGTCCTTCCGCTCGCTTTCAGCTACGGCCTCTACCAGCTCCTCGCGACGTTCCAGGTCGGGGCGACGCTTGTGCTCGAGGAATCCTTCGCGTTCCCCGAGCTCGTGCTGCGCAAGCTCGCCTCGGAGCGCGCGACGGGCTTCGCGGCGGTGCCCGCGATCTACGCGCGGCTGCTCGCGATGGACCTTGGGGGCCACGATCTGTCCGCGCTGCGCTATCTCACGAACGCCGCGGCCGCGCTGCCCGTCGAACACGTCAGGCGGGTGCGCGCGCTTTTTCCAGGCGCGGACCTCTACCTGATGCACGGCCTCACGGAGACCGTTCGTACCATGTATCTTCCGCCGGGGGAGGCCGACGCGCGGCCCGCTTCCACCGGTAAGGCGATGGCCGGGACCGAGCTGTGGCTCGAGCGCGAGGACGGGAGCCGGGTGGGCCCCGGCGAGACCGGCGAGCTCATGGTGCGGGGACGGCACGTGATGCGCGGCTATTGGAACGCGCCGGCGCAGACGGCCGCGAAGTTCCGCGCCGGCGCGCTGCCCGGAGAGAGGCTTTGCGCGACCGGCGACCTCTTCCGGATGGACGCGGAGGGCTGGTTCTACTTCGTGGGACGCAAGGACGACATGATCAAGACCCGCGGCATGAAAATGTCGCCGCTCGAGGCGGAGGATGTGCTTCATAAGCTTCCCGGCGTGCGCGAGGCGGCCGTGATCGGGGTGCCGCATCCGGAGCTGGGGCATGTCGTCAAGGCGTTCATCGTCGCGCCGGGCGCCGGGCTGCGCGAAGCGGTCGTGATCGCGCATTGCAGGAGGCATCTCGAGGAGTTCATGGTGCCCCGCACGGTCGAATTCGTCGCGGAGCTGCCTAAGACGCCTTCCGGAAAGCTGCGCCGCATGGACCTGCGCTGATGTGCGGCATAGCGGGCGTCTTCGACCGGTCGCGCCGTGAGCCCGCCTCCGAGGAGGGCCTGCGGCGCATGCTCGGGATGCTCCGCCATCGCGGCCCCGACGAGTACGGAATGCTCCTCGACCGCGAGGCGGGGCTTGGTAGCGCGCGGCTGAGCATCATCGACCTCGAAGGCGGCGGCCAGCCAATCCCTAACGAAGACGGCACGCTGTGGATCGTATTCAACGGCGAGGTCTTCAACTACCTCGAGCTCCGGGCGGAGCTCGAGGCCGCGGGGCACAAGTTCCGCACGTCCACCGACACCGAGGTCGTTCTTCATCTCTACGAGCGCGACGGCCCGCGGTGCCTCGAGCGCCTCAACGGCCAGTTCGCGATCGCGATCTGGGATACGCGGCGCCGACGGCTTTTCCTCGGACGCGACCGGCTCGGCGTGCGTCCGCTCTTTTATACCGAGACGCCGGGCGGGGCTTTACTATTCGCCTCGGAAATTAAATCCCTTCTGAGCGACCGGCGGGTCAAGGCTCAGCTCGATCCCGCCGTCGTCCGCCAGGTTTTTCTGTTTTGGGCGCCGCTTTCCCCATGCACGGCGTTTAAAGGCATCGTCGAGCTTGCTCCCGGTCACTTCCTGACGGCCGACGAACGCGGCGTCGCGGTCGAGCGGTACTGGGCGAACGCCTTCCCCCACGAGGAAGCCGCCGCGGGCGCCGCCGCCCGCCCGTTCGAGGAGGTCGTGGAGGAGTTCCGCTCGCTCCTGATGGACGCCTGCCGCATCCGTCTTCGGGGCGACGTCCCGGTGGGAGCGTACCTGAGCGGAGGCATCGACTCCTCCACCATCGCCTCGATCGTCCGCCGCAGCACCGGCAGCCGCCTGTCGACGTTCTCGATCGCCTTCGGCGACGCGCAGTTCGACGAGAGCGGCTTCCAGCGCGAGATGGCCTCGCACCTGGGCACGGAGCATCACTCGGTGCGCGCGACTCAGGAGGACATCGGGCGGGTCTTCCCGGAGGTCGTCTGGCACGCCGAGGCGCCCATGATGCGCACGGCCGCCGCCCCGATGTATCTCCTCTCGAAGCTGGTGCGCGACCGCGGCTTCAAGGTGGTCCTGACCGGGGAGGGCGCCGACGAGTTCCTGGCCGGCTACGACATCTTCAAGGAGGCCAAGGCACGCCGCTTCTGGGCGAGGCAGCCCGGCTCGAAATGGCGCTCCCTGCTCCTGCGGCGTCTCTACCCCGACATCGGAGGGATGGCCGGCATCCACCACGAGGTGCTCGAGGCGTTCTTTGGCGAGGGTCTCGGCGACACGGAGTCGCCGTGGTACTCGCACGCCGTGCGCTGGCGCAACAACATGAGGAACTGCCGGTTCCTGCGCGATGACGCCGCGGAAGGCGCGGTCGCGCTCGCGGTCCCCCATTTCGAGCGCCTGTCCGCGGCGCTGCCCCGCGATTACCATCGCTGGAGCCACCTCGCCCGCGCGCAGCATCTCGAGACCAGCATCTTCCTGTCGCACTACCTGCTGTCCTCCCAGGGCGACCGCATGGGGATGGCCCATTCGATCGAGGGTCGCTTCCCATTCCTCGACGTGCGGGTGACGGAGTTCTGCAACCGCCTCGAACCCCGCCTCAAGATGCGCGCCCTGCGCGAGAAGCGCCTGCTCAAGGCCGCGGCCCAGCCTTGGCTGCCGGATTTGATCCGCCGCCGGCCGAAGCGGCCGTACCGGGCTCCCGTCCATCGCAGCTTTTTTCACGCCGGCGCTCCCGACTACGTCCGGGAGCTGCTCGAGCCCAAGGCGCTCGAGGAGTCCGGCCTGTTCCGGCCCGCGGCCGCGTCCCAGCTCGCAGCCAAGATCCGAGGCGGCGCCCGCGTCGGGGAGACCGACGACATGGCGCTCGCGGGGATCCTGTCGACGCAGCTCCTGCATCGTCTATTCGTCAAGAATTTTCGGCCTTCGGAGCCCCTCGGCCCGAAGGATCCGGTCAAGGTCCTCCGCCTCAACCCCAACCACAGAGAGGTCACATCATGATCCGCTTCAATCAGAACGCCGTCGACATCGATCCTGCCGCCGAGACGCAGCGCATCACCGATTTCCTGCGCACCAACGTGCGCAGCGGGATGAAGCGGCGAGGCGCCGTGGTCGGGATCAGCGGCGGCATCGACTCGGCGGTCGTGCTCGCGCTCTCGGTGCGCGCCTTCGGAGCGGCCAACGTGACCGCGGTGATGATGCCGGATTGCGACTCCGACCCTTTGAGCGAGAGGCTCGCTCGGGAGCTGGCCGCCCGCTACGGCGTTGAGCCGCTGCTCGAGGACATCACCGAGGCGCTTGTCGGCTTTGACTGTTATCGCAGGCGCGACGGCGCGATCCGGCGAGTGTTTCCCGAGTACGACGCGGCGAAGGGCTATAAGGCCAAGATCGTGCTGCCGCCGGACCTGCTCGAGGCCGGCACCTTCAACGTCTACTCCGTCACCATCGTTGCGCCGGACGGCAGGGAAGAGACCCGCCCCCTCGGGCCGAAGGAGATGCTCGAGATCACGGCCGCGTCGAACCTCAAGCAGCGTTCCCGCATGAGCGTGCTGTACTACCACGCCGAGGCCCGGCAGTTCGCCGTGATCGGAACGTCGAATAAGAACGAGCACGCGCAGGGCTTTTTCGTGAAGCACGGGGATGGGGGGGTGGACATCCAGGCGATCGCTCACCTGTACAAGACGCAGGTCTACCAGCTCTCGCGGCATTTGGGCGTTCCCGTAGACATTCAGCGCCGCACTCCAACGACGGACACGTACAGCGCGGCCTGCGATCAACAGGAGTTTTTTTTCCGGCTGCCGTTCTCGACGCTGGACCCGATCTGGTACGCGCGGGAGAACCGCATTCCCGTGCCGGAGGTGGCGCTGAGCATGGGCATGCCCGAGGTTCAGGTCCAGCGGGTCTTCGACGACATCGAGGGCAAGCAGCGTACGACCGAGTATCTTCGTTTGAGCCCGCCGATGCTCGACGCGGCGAAGCCCATGTACGCGTGATATGGAGGCGAATAATATGGACATGAAGATCCCCATCGAGGCCGCGATTCGCTCGTTCATCTCGAGCAACCTGCTCTACAGCGACGAGGGCTTCCCTTACGACGACGACGCTTCGCTGCTGCGCGAGCGGATCATCGACTCGCTGGGCGTCGTGGAGCTGGCCGCCTTCCTCGGCCAACGCTTCGGCGTGCGCGTGGAGCAGGCCGAGGTCCGCCCCGAGAACTTCGACTCCGTGGCGCGGCTGGCCGCGTTCGTGCGGCGTAAGCAGGACGCCGTCGTCCGGCCGGAGGCCGCGGAGGCGGTCTGACGTCGGGATGAGCAAGGGGCTGCTTCAGCCGGTGCGCGCCTCCCACCTGAGCCGCCGGCTCGGGCTGGAACTGCTCGGTCCGGATCGCGAGATCCGGGAGCTTTGCGGCCTCGACGCGCTTTCCGGCCACGGGCTTTCGTTCGCCCGGGGCCGCAGCCTCGCGCCGGGCGCCTGCGGCACCGTGTTCGCGGCAGAGCCTCCGGCGCACGACGCGTTGACCGTGCTGCTCGCGGAGAAGCCTCGGCTCGCCTTCATCCGCGCTCAGCATCTGCTCAACGAGGCTCCGGGGTACGCGGAGGACGCGACGCCGCCTGACATTCACCCGACGGCGCGCATCGAGCGCCACGCGGTCGTCGAGAACGGCGTTCGCATCGGCGAGGGCACCCGGATTGGAAGCATGGCGGTGATCAAGTCCGGCACGCGCATCGGAAGGTTCTGCGAGATCAAGTCCGGAGCGATCATCGGCGAGTCGGGCTTCGGCCCGGAACGCGACGCGGACAATCGCCCTATGATGATGATCCATTTCGGGGGCGTCGTCATCGGGGATCACGTCCACGTGGGAAGCCTCAGCACCGTCTCCCGCGGGGCTCTCGGCGACACGGTCATCTCGGATCACGTCAAGATCGACGACCACTGCCATATCTCCCACAACTGCGTCATCGGGGAGGGGGCGATGATCACGGCCTGCGTCGAGATCAGCGGCTCGGTGCGCGTCGGCCGCGACGCGTGGCTTGCTCCCGGCTGCTCGCTCGTCCAGAAGATCTCCGTTGGGGACGAGGCCTTCATCGGCATCGGCTCCGTTGTCACGCGGAACGTCGGCCCGAAGGCGCGCGTGTTCGGAAATCCGGCGAAGAAGCTACCCGCGATCCTCGCCGCCCTACTTATATCGACGGTCGCTCGAGCGCCCGCGCGGAGCGTGGCGCCGCTCCAGACGCCGTCCGCCCGGGGGGGCTGCCTCGGAGGGCCGCGTCGAGCCTGCGACGGCTCGCAGCGTCGCGAGCAGCTCATCGTCCTCAGCGGGCTTCAGCAGCACCTCTGAGACGCCCTCTTCGACGGCTCGTTTGTGCAGGTCCTCCGTCGACCAGGCGGTCATGACCACGATCGGGATCTCGCGAGTCTCCGGGTCGTCGCGAAGCCGGCGGCACATCTCCCAGCCGTCGAGGACCGGCATGGCCAGGTCCAGCAAGATGAGATCGGGACGGAACATGGAGGTCTTGCGCAGGCCCTCCTCGCCGTCATGGGCGACCGCGACCGTGAAGCCCCAGCCTGAGGAGAGCCTGATCGCGAGGGCTTCCGTGAGATCGCTTTCGTCGTCCACGATGAGGACTTTCCTATTTGTTAGATTCGACATGGCGTCCTCCGTCGGCGGCCTGCGCGGCGTCCGCGGCGACGGCGGGCAGCGCGATATGGAAGCCGGCGCCCCAGCCCTTTACGTTATCGGCCCAGATGCGGCCGCCGTTAATCGTCATGATTTCGCGGCATATGGCCAGCCCCAGCCCGGTGCCTTTGTACCCTTCTCCGCCTCTCGGGCGGTCGAGTTGGACGAACTTATTGAACAGGTCCGCGCTCTTGCCCTTGGGGATGCCGCGGCCGTCGTCGATCACGCTGACGACGACCTCGCCGTCGAGCGTCCGCACGCGAACCTGGACTCGGTCGCGCGCGTAGCGCAGCGCGTTGTCGAGCAGATTGCCCAGCACCTGCGTGATCATGTCCCTGTCGGCGCGCACCGCGGCGCCCGGCGACGCCGCGTCGACGGTCAGCGAAACGTTCTTGTACTTGTACGTCATGCGCAGGTCGTCCGTGATCTCCCGGACGAGCTCGGCGGGATCGAAGGCCTGCGGGTCGACGTACGCGCTTCCGGACTCGAGTCGCGAGAGATCGAGGAAATTCGACAGGATGCGAGTGAGGCGGGAGATATTCCGGTCCGCGGTCTGGATCATATTCTCCTGCTCGGAGGTCAGCGGGCCCGCCAGGCGGTCGCGGATCGTGCCGACCGCCATTTTGACGATACTCAGCGGCGTTCGAAGCTCGTGCGAGACCGTGCTCAGCATCTTGTCCTTGAGCACGTCCATGTCGCGGCGCTCCTTTATTTCGGCGCGGACCTGCTCGTACTTGCGGAGCTCCGTGATGTCCCGCAGCGTGACCAGCTGCGCCTTCGAGCCCCTCCATTCGATGGGCCCCATTCGCGCCTCGACGGTGACCTCGCCGCTGTCGCTCGGGAGCTTCAGCTCGGAAGGTCCGCTTCCTTCGAGCGGATAGTCGAACAGCCGTCCCTGGACCTCCTCCTGAGTGCGCTTGAAGAGAGCCAGGGCGGCCGGGTTGGCGTACCGGACGACCCGCGCGGAGTCCACGATCACGAGGCCGTCCGGCGCCGTGCGCACGAGGCTCTCCATCTGCCCGTAGAGGCGGCTACGCTCCAGCGCGTAGCCGATCGTGCGGGACAGCTGCTGCGCGTCGATCCGGCTCTTGATGAGGAAGTCCTGTGCCCCCGCGCCGATCGCCTGCAGGCCGGTCTCCTCGAGCGCCATGTTGGTGAGGACGACGACCGGCACGCCCGGGGCGGCTTCGCGCAGCCTGGCGAGCGTTTCGAGCCCCTGGCTGTCCGGCAGCATCAGATCGAGCAGGACGATGTCGAACTCGCCGCGGGCAAGCTGGTCGAGGCCCTGCGCCAAGCTGACCGCGTTTACCATCTCTTGCTTCAAGACATTGCCGCACGCCTCGTGAACGTACAAGTTCATGAGCAAAGTGTAGTCGGGGTCGTCCTCGATGAGCAGAATCCTCACGCTTTTGTCCATGGCACTCCTCCTGCGTCGGGAAGCTCGACCATCTCGAGCCAGTAGCGCTTCAGCAGACCCGCGGCCGCGACGAAGGCGGCGAACGTGACCGGCTTGTGGATGAAAGAGCATGCCCCCAGGTCGTAAGAACGGACGATATCCTCCTCGGCGTTTGAGGTCGTCATGACGATGATCGGCAGGCGGCGCAGCTCGGGATCCGCCTTGATGCGCTGGAGGGCCTCGCGGCCGTCCATGCGCGGCATGTTCAGGTCCAAGATGACGAGCGCGGCCCTGTGATCGGTACGCCGCCTCAGCAGTTCGAGGAGCTCCTCGCCGTTCTTGACGCGCAGCAGAGGATTGAGCATGCCCGCCTTCTCGAAGGCGGTCCGCGTGAGAAAGAAATCGTCGTCGTCGTCCTCCGCGATGATTATCTGGACGCTTTTTCCTGGGGTTGACATGCCAGCCTCCCTTCCTGGGACAGCGGCAGGACGATCCTGAACTCGGAGCCGTGCCCCGGCTTGCTCGCCATGGCGATCGACCCGCCGTGACGCTCGACGATCCTCCGGCAGATCGTGAGCCCTATCCCGCTGCCTTCATACTCGAAGCCGCTGTTGAGGCGTTGGAACGGTTGAAAAATTTTTTCGGCGTACTTCAGTTCGATGCCGATGCCGTTATCCGAGATCGTGAGCTCGCAAAACCCGTCGTTCCTGGCCGCGCCGCGCACGCGCACGATGGGGCTCCCTCCAGGAACCTGGAACTTCAGGCCGTTGGAGATCAGATTCTGTAGCAGCTGCCTCATCTGCAGCGGGTCGGCCATGATGCGGGGTAGCGGGCCGATCTCGACGGCCCCGGCGTGCGGCGCGAGAGCGAGCCCTTCGACGACGTCCTTCGCGAGCGCTCCGAGGTCCACGGCTTCGGCCGCGCCCCCTCTCGTCGTAACGCGGGCGAGCGCGAGAAGGCCGTCGATGAGCTGCTGCATGCCGTCGACGGACCGCATCATGCGGCGCAGATAATCACGGCTCTCGTCGTCGAGGGAGGGCTCGATCTTCGCCTTAAGCCGTTTCGCGAACGCCTTGACCTTGTGAAGAGGGGCGTTGAGGTCGTGCGAGGCCACATAGGCGAACTGGGACAGCTCCAAGTTCGACCGGGCGAGCTCGGCGGTGCGATCCGCGAGCGCGGCCTCGGCCTGCCGCCGCTGGGTCCGATTGCGCTCCGAGACGTTCGCGTAGGCGGCGCCGACGTCCTGTTCGTTCAGCGCGAAGACGACGACGTCGAAATCCTCGTCCGCGACGCGCAGCGAGGTGAACTGGGCCGATTGGGGCCGGATCCGGCGCAAGCGAAGTACGTCCAGGCAGGTCTTCGGGAACCCGGTCTCGCAGAGGGCGGGCGAGAATTCTTTTAGCGTCATGCCCTCATAGCCGCCGCTGGCTTCGCGGCCCGCCAGCCTGACTCCCGCGGGATTGATCTCGATAATGCGAAAGGCCCCGTCGTCGCCGCCCGGCTGCGCGAGACGCAGGACCGCGAAGCCCGTGGGCAGATGCTCGAAGAGGCGGCGCTCGTCCGCGAGCCGGCGTCGCGCCGCGCGCTCATCGGCGAACAACGCCTTCATCGCGGCCTCTCTCTCTTCGAGCAGCGCGCGCGCGAGAAGCGCCGTCGCGGCCACCGCGCCGATGTAGGCCGATGCGATCAACATCGAATGACGGACGGTCGAACCTAAAACGGGGAACGAGTCGTAGGCGGTCAAGCTCATGACGAGCGCGGCCAGCGCGGCGACGGCGGCGGTGGAGGCGCGCGAGCCGAACCGGAAGAGGATCCAGAGGACGGCGGGAAAGGAAGCCCACAGCAGCCGCTCCTTCGGGGCGGCGAAGCCGAGCCAGGCGGCGCCGGCGAGGAGCGCGGCGGCGCTGAGGCCTTCCGCGGTCCGGGACGCCGTGGGGAGCAGCGCGCCCCGCCGGGGGGCGGCCCAGGCCAGGATGAGCGGCGTGACGACGAGCAATCCGACCGTGTCTCCGACCCACCACGTCAGGGCCGCTCGCGATTCCATGTAGCCGGGCGGCATCGCGCCTCCGGGCGCCGCGAGCGCCAGGAGCTCGCGCAGGGGGCCCAGCAGGCCGATCAGAGGGCTTAGCGCGCAGAAGATCGCGGCGTCCCGCGCGCTGCGGGGCATGTCCTCGGGCACGGAGTACCGGCGCAGCAGCCGCGCCCCGAACAGCGCCTGGGCCCCGGCGACCGCTCCCGCGAGCGCGGCCGCCACCGCGGCCGCGCTCGCGCCCCCGGCGCCGGCGGTCAACGGCCGCTCATGGGCCAAAAAGGCGCCGATCAGGACGCCGGCGGCCGCGGCCGGGCCCCACAGCAGGACGGCGGCGAGCGCGAACCCCGCCGCGGGCCATAGGGCGGCAGTGAGCTCGCCGCCAACGGCGAACCACGGGGCTGCGCGCGCCAGCGCGTAATAGATGACGGCCGCGGCGCATGCCAAGATCCAATGCTCGAGCGCGGCCCGGCCCGCGTGGTCCGGCCGGGCCCGTTGACCCTCCATGGTCTCTCCTTGCTTCGCCTACCACCAGGTTACTACGAATGCGGCGGACGCGCTATTGATGGGGTGTAAAGCTATTGCCGCCAGGGCGTTCATATTACCGTGACGGCGGCGCCATGGCCGTCGCCGAGCCGGCGAGCCGCGACAGCCGGGAGCTATCCGCGACGCGCGAGTCCGAGGAGATGAACTTCTTCGCCCTAAACCGCGCCGAGGACGCTGAGGACCGCAGGGCGGCCCGGATGCCGTCTTCGGGCCGCCCCGGCGGAGTGGTGGGACATTTCCTTTAAGTCAATTCTTCTTCGTCACGGCCACGTGGCTGCAGTAGTTGGTGAAGATGTGCATCACCGTCGAGGCCGTGATCTCCAGGATCGCGGCGTTCCCGAAGCCGGCCGTCTTCAACGAGGCCACCTCCGCGTCCGTGACCTGGCCGCGCTTTTCGACGAGCGCCTTCGCGAACGCCAGCGCCGCCGCGGTCTTGGGATCGGCGGAGCCTCCTTCCCGGGCCTGCTCGAGCTCCGACGGGCCGACGTTGACGTTCTTTGCCACGTACTCGCTTTGGTTCAAGGACGCGACCGTCACCGCGAGCAGCTCGCGCAGACGGTTGTCGAGGGACGTTTGGGACAGGGCGTCGTGCAGGCGCAAATACGCGGTCAGGACGGCGGGGGAGTTGGCCATCGTCGCATGGAGGTTCGGCACCTTGCCCATCTTCCTTTGAACTCCCTCGAGCTGCTCCCTCGTCCGGGCCGCGATCTTCGACATGTCCGCCGGCGGAATCCTCTGCATGGTCGTCTCCTTGGAAATGGTGTCCTTCGCCGCCGATAATATAGCGCAGCGCGCATTGAAGGTTCCGTACCAAACGGATGACATAATTGGGAACCGCCGCGGCGGGGGGGCGCCGAAATGAAACGTTCACCTTCCGTCCATGGCGGGTCCCTCCGGCCCTCCCTATAATCTCGGCGGCTTGAGATACTCGGGAGGCGATATGAAAAAAGCAGCGGCCCGTCCTCGCGCGGACTTCGACTCGGCCGTGCGCATGGGCTTCCTGATCCACGAGCTCCGCAACGCCTTGGCGTGCGTGTTCGTGGCCCATTCGATGCTCAAGAGGGCAGGAGGCGGCCGTGCGGCCGCGCTGCTCGAGCGGAATCTCCGGAGCATGCGGGACATGCTGGATCGGGCCACGGAAGAGCTGCGGCTGCATAAGGAGCCGCCCGCGCGGCATTCTCCCGTGCACCTGAGCGAGGCGGTCGGCACGGTCCTGGGCACGGCCTCCGAGGAGGCGCGCGCCAAAGGCCTGACGTTATTCGTGAAGGTCGAGCCCCGGCTCGCGGTATTCGCCGACGGCCCCTACCTCGAGTCGGCGCTCTCGAACCTCGTGCAGAACGCGATCAAGTTCACCAAGCCCGGCGGGACCGTCGCCGTCCGCGCCTTCGAGAAGGACGGGGCCGCCGTGCTGGAGATCGAGGATCAATGCGGCGGACTGCCGGCGGGGGGGATCCAGGAGCTCTTCGAGCCGTTCTCCCAGAAGGGCGAGGACCGCTCGGGGCTGGGCCTGGGGCTCGCGATCTGCCGCCGCGCCGTAGCGCTCAATCGGGGCGCGCTGTCGGCGCGCGATCTTCCGGGCAAGGGCTGCGTCTTCACGATCTCGCTGCCCGCGGCCCGCGTCACGACGACATCATAATAGCCTGACGCCGGCGCGATGGCGAGCGCCGGGCGTCAGGTCCTATGCTACGGGTGGATCTAAAGGAGGAGCGAATGGCACGAGCGACCGGAAGGCGAGCCGGACGAGACGCGGCGGTCCTGGAGGCTCCGAGGCCGGCGCCTTCTCCCATGAGGTTCAAGCTGTGGGACACCTTCGGCGCGACGGACGTGGCGCCCGAGATCTCGGTCGAGCATCCCCGCATCGGCCAGCGCAGCTACTTCCCCGAGAGCGAGTATCAGGTGCTCGACGCGTCGATCGAGGGCCTCGAGATCTCGATCGACGACGGCGCCTGGAACCCGTGCGCTCGGGGAGAAGGCTGCTGGTCCTACGAGTGGCGCGGCTATCAGGCCGGCCGCGACCAGGCCGTCGTGCGCGTGCGCCCGCGCCGCGACGAGCGGCAGGCGCGGCAAACGTGCCTCTTTCTCGTCGATCTCCCTTAGCCATGGAGATGAGCTCCGCACGGCTCGTCGCGGCGATGCTCGCGATCGCCGCGGCGAACATCGCGCTCACGAACGGCTGCCTCGTTGCGACCAAGGCGGCGCATAACGCATCCGACGACTCGTCCGGCCGGGGGTTCCTGGCGGAGGCCGTCGTCGAGAACTGGTGGAAGGTCTCCGCGCTCGCCGCTCGCCGCACGATCGCGCAGCACGGCGTCCCGGACGAGGTTCGCCCCGAATACCTCGTCTGGCGAGCGAAAGGGCCCTTCCGCCGCGTCGTGGTGCGCAACGTGACGCCGCCCTACGTGTCCGGCGAGGATCTCGGCGTCGTGGAGCAGACGATCCGCTACACCTTGCAGCCGCCGCAGGTCGCCGCTCTTAAGAAGTTCGACAAGGGCCTCGGCTACGAGCGGGACTCCCGCGAGCTCGCGGCGCGCTCCGACCGCGAGGAGCTCAACTTCCTGCGGTTGAATCTCGCGGACGACATCATCCGGCGGCGCATGACCCCCGAGGAAGCCGAGCGCTTCCGCGCCCGGGCGCTCGCCCTCGAGAACACGGGCAAGACTTCGCCGTATATGCAGGGCCTGAGATTCACGCCCGAGCAGGACTGACCTTGGAGGACGTCATGGAAGGATCGAAGCCGCGGTACAGCGTGAGCGCGCCAGATGAGCAGGGCAACCGCTTCATCACCCCCCTGGGGGACGACGGAGCGCCGCTTCCGCCCGACGAGCCTTCCCGCTATGGCCGCGAAGGCGCTTGATCCTTCAGGCGAGGGGCAAAGTGAAGTGGAACGAGGCGCCCCGGCCCTTCCGGTTCTCCGCCCAGATGCGTCCGCCGTGCGCCGAGACGATCTGCTGCGCGATGGACAGCCCCAGCCCGGCTCCCTGCCGTGTCCGCGCGTTGCGTCCGCGATAAAAGCGCTCGAACAGCCTCGGGAAATCCTTCTCGGGGACCCCCACGCCCGTGTCGTCCACCGTGATCACCGTATCGTGCCCGGCGGTTCTCGCGGAGACCGTCACGCTCCCGCCGGGGCGGTTGAACTTCACAGCGTTCACGATGAGCTTGGCCAGCACGTCCGAGAGCTGGTCACGGTCCGCCGAGACCCGCATCGCGGAGGGGACGCGCGCGCGAACGGAGACCCTGCCGGCCTTCGCGGCCGCGGCGGCGTCCGCCAAGCAGCGCTCGACGGCGTCGCGCAGCCGGATACGGCGGATTTGAGGAGCCGGGCGCTCCATGAGGGTGGCGATGCGCAGCAGGTCCGCGATCAGACGCGTCAGCCGGTCGGCGTGGCGCTCGATCGTATGGACGAAGCTTGCGCGATGCTTCGTGTCTTCCAGGCCGCCCTGCAGCAAGGTCTGCGCGTAGCCCTTAATGGCCGTCACGGGCGTCCGGAGCTCGTGGGAGACGTTCGCGATGAACTCCCTTTGGGTCCGTTCGCGCTCCTCGACGGCCTTATGTGTTTCGGCGCGCCGGAGGTCCGTGATGTCCGTGATCGTGACGAATAGCGTATGGGCCCCCCGTTCTTCGTTGGCGACGCGCACGCCCCGCAGACGAAGGAGGCGCTGGCCGAGATTCGGGGAGTGAAACTCCATCTCGAAGTTATGGAAGGGCGTGCCGTTTGTCAGCGCGTCTTTGAGCCGCCCGACCAAGTCCTTGCCGCCCCACCGTCCGCCGGCCAGCTCGCGCAGCCGCCGCCCCAGCGAAAGGCGCGGCGTAGTTTCGAAATATTCGTAGAAGCAGCGGTTGGCCGACAGCACGCGCAGCCCGGAGTCGAGGAAGACCAGCGACTGGCTCGTGACCTCCTGAAGCTCGATCAAGGCCGCGTTCTGCCTGCGCAGCGATCTGAGCTCCTCATCGGAGGTTGATTTCCTCATGGGCTGCCTTAATCTCCTATTTCTGTCCGCCCTTCGCGAAACCGCCGCGGCCACCGGCTCATTCGACGGTGACGCTCTTCGCCAGGTTGCGCGGCTGGTCGACGTCGCAGCCGTTCACGTCGGCGACGTGGTAGGCCAGGAGCTGTAGGGGGAGGATATTCAGGATCGGCGAGAACGCCTCGGCGACAGGGGGGAGCTCCAGGATGTGGTCCGCCCGGCCCCAGAGCCGGCGCTCGCCTTCGGTGCAAAGGGCGATCAGACGCGCGCCGCGGGCCTTGGCTTCCTCGATGTTCGAAAGGGTCTTCTCGAGCACGTCCGACTGCGTGGCGATCGCCACGACCGGCATGCCGCGTTCGATCAGGGCAAGCGGTCCGTGCTTCATCTCGCCGGCCGCGAAGCCCTCGGCGTGAATGTAGGAGATCTCCTTGAGCTTCAGCGCTCCTTCCATCGCGGTCGCGTAGTTGACCCCCCGGCCGATATAGAGGATATGGCGGGATTGGCTGAGGGCCGAGGCGATCTCGCGGATCTGCGCGTCGAGCTTCAGCGTCTTGCGCAGGAGCTCCGGCAGGGACTGCAGCTGGGCGGCCCATTCGGCGGCCTGCTCCTCGGTCATGAAGCCGCGAGCGAGGCCCGCGTGGAGCGTGAGGAGGCTCAGCGCGGTGAGCTGGCCGGCGAAGGCCTTTGTGGAAGCGACGCCGCACTCGGGGCCGCAGAAGGTGTGGAAGTTGTAGTCCGCCGCTCGCGGGATCGCGGCGCCCAGCGTGTTGCCGATCGACAGGACCCGCAGCCCGGCCTTCTGGGCGAGGCGTACGGCCGCCAGCGTATCCGCGGTCTCGCCGGATTGGCTGATCGCGATGACGAGCGTGTTCGCGGTCAGGACCGGGTGGCGGTAGCGGAACTCCGAGGCGGTCTCCACCTGGGTCGAGAGCCCCGCGTGCCGCTCGAGCAGGTATTTTCCGACGATGCCGGCGTGCCATGACGTGCCGCATGCGAGGATGTGGACGCGCTCCACGGCCCGCAGCGCGTCCGTCGTGAGGCCCGTCTCGCGGGCCATTACGCCGTCGTTGAGCGGGAAGAGGCGGCCGCGCAAAGTGTTTTCCACCGCGCGCGGCTGCTCGTGGATTTCCTTGAGCATGAAATGACGGTAGCCCGTCTTCTCCGCGGCGGTGCTGTCCCATTCGATGACCGAAGGCGTCTTAGCGACCTCCTGGCCCTGCGCTGCGTAAAACACGCAGCGGTCGCCGCGCAGGACGACCGACTCGCCGTCCTCGAGGTAGACCACGCGGCGGGTGTGCTTGAGCAGCGCGGGGACGTCGGAGGCGAGGAAGTGCTCGCCGTCGCCGAGGCCGATGACCAGCGGCGAGTCTTTTTTCGCGGCGACGATGACTCCCGGCGCCCGTGCCCAGATCGCGGCCAGCGCGTAGGCCCCGCGGACCTGCTTCAGGACCACGCGTACGGCGGCGGCCAGGGCGGCCTCGGCGTCGAGCTTCCCGTCCCAGCCCTTGAGCTCTTCCTCGATCAGGTGCGGCAGGACCTCGGTATCGGTCACGGAGGTGAAGGCGTGGCCCTTCTCGGACAGCAATTCCTTGAGGGACATATAGTTCTCGATGATGCCGTTGTGGATCACCGCGACCCGGCCGGCGCAGTCCGTATGCGGGTGCGCGTTGGCTTCGGAAGGGCCCCCGTGGGTCGCCCAGCGCGTGTGGCCCAAGCCCAGGAAGCCCTCGAGGGGCCGGCGCGTGAGGAGCTCGTCTAGGTTCGCGAGCTTGCCTACGGAGCGGGTTACGGACAGCGCGCCGTCCCGCACGACGGCGACTCCCGCGGAGTCATAGCCGCGGTACTCGAGCCTCTTGAGCCCGTCCATGAGGATCGGAACGGCCTGCTTCGGTCCGGCGTAGCCCACTATTCCACACATGGGCGCAGTATACCCGCGTCCGGGCCGGCCGCTCCATGCCGGGACAGTAAACCCTGCGGCGAAATATTATGACGCGCCCGTTCTCCGGACTGTGACCGCGCCGTCAAAAAACGAAGACAAGCCTATTGTTACGATAGTCACCCGCAGACGCAAGGAGGAAGCCATGACCCGCAAGGAAACGACCGAGACGAACGAGCCCCGCCCCGTCTCCGCCGCGCCGGACGAGACCAACTTCGCCGCCCTGCTGCGCAAGTTCCCGACCCGCGACGCCCGGATCGCGGTCATGGGCCTGGGCTACGTCGGCCTGCCGCTGATCCGTTTGTTCGCGTCCAAAGGCTTCCGCGTTATCGGCTGCGACGTCGATCAGTCCAAGATCGAGCAGCTCAACCGCGGCCGTTCCTATATAAAGTCGGTGCCGTCCGCGGACGTCGCGAAGTACCTCGCCAACAAGCAGCTGGTCGCGACGACCGACTTTCGCATCCTGGCCTCCGCCGACGCCGTGTTCGTCTGCGTTCCGACGCCGTTGACGGTCGACGGCAAGCCCGACGTCTCCGCGATCCGGCAGACGGCCAAGGCGATCGGAGCGACGCTGCGCAAAGGCCAGCTCATCATTCTCGAGAGCACGAGCTATCCGGGCACGACGCGCGAGGTGATGCAGCCCGAGCTCGAGCGGCGCGGCCTTCGCTGCGGAAGGGACTTCTTCCTCGCGTTCTCGCCGGAGCGCGAGGACCCGGGCAACAAGGAGTTCACGATGGAGCAGATTCCGAAGGTCGTCGGCGGCATCGACGCGCCGTCGCGGCGCGCGGCGTCGGCGCTCTACGGGGAGGTCGTGGCGAAGGTCGTCGAGGTCTCATCGTGCGAGGCCGCCGAGGCGGCCAAGCTGCTCGAAAACATCTATCGCTGCGTGAACATCGCGCTCGTCAACGAGCTGAAGATGTGCTTCGACCGCATGGGCATCGACGTCTGGGAGGTCATCCGCGCCGCGTCGACGAAGCCTTTCGGCTTCCAGGCGTTCCATCCGGGGCCCGGCCTCGGCGGACACTGCATCCCGATCGACCCGTTCTACCTGTCGTGGAAGGCGCGCGAGTACCAGTTTAACACGCGCTTTATCGACCTCGCGGGCGAGATCAACACTCAGATGCCCTACTACGTGATGGCCAAGCTCGAGGAGGGCCTGCGCGCGCAGGGCAAGAAGCTCTCCGGGGCGCGGATCCTGATGCTGGGGCTCGCGTATAAGAAAGACATCGACGATTCCCGCGAGTCGCCGGCGTTCAAGCTGCTGGAGCTGCTCGAGCAAAAGGGCGCGGCCGTCGTGTACAACGACCCGAACATCCCGCGCTATCCGGCGAACGACCATAATAAGCACCTGAAGGTGAGCTCCGTGCCCGTCACGGACGAGGTCCTGAAATCCGTGGACGCGGCGCTCATCGTGACGAACCACAGCGACTACGACTACGAGATGATCGCGCGGCACGCGCCCCTGATCGTGGACACGCGCAACGCGTGCGCCGGCCTGGCGGCGTGGAAGGAAAAGATCGTGCGCGCCTAGGGCGGCGACAGCGGCCCGGCCGGCGCGGCGTGCGGCGGCGTCGCGGCCGGCGGCGGCGCAGAGGGCGCTCCGCCGAAGCGGTAGCGCACCCCGATGATGTGCGTGCCCGCGTTGTTGGCGACAAGGTTGCGCGTCAGCACGAAGGCGTAGTCGAACCCGAGGCGGTCGAACTGGATGCCGCCGCCGCCGCTGAACTGGTCGAGCGTGGCGCCGAGGCGGAACTTGGCGCGGCCGCCCTCGAGCGTTTTCTCGAGGCCCAGGCCCGGCACGCTCTTCTCCCGGATGGTCCCCGACGCCGCGTCGCGGTACAGGAAGTCCGCCGTCATCCTCAGCCCCCACGAGGCGGCGTTGTACGACAGGGCGCCCTGGACCTCCCGCGGCACCCGGTCCTCGCTCTCGAGGCCGACGTCGGGGCGGTTGATGTTCCTGACGGCGAGGCCCGCCGTCACCACGGGGCCGAGCACCTCGGCGCGCACGCCCGCGTCGAACGCGAAAGCGCCGCGCGCCGTGCCCCCGGCGAATACGGGATCCCCCGACGCCGCGGGGTCGCCCGCGATCAAATAGCGGTGATGGAGATATTTCGCGGTGACCCCGCCCTCGAAGGAGTCGCGCCAGCGCCGCGCGTAGGCGACGCCGAAGACGCGCTCATGGAGCAGGCCGTACGCCTGCAGGTCGCCATAGCCGACCGCGAGCGAGCCCGCCTTCCCGCGCCTGAGCGGAATGCCCACGGCCGCGAAGCCTTGGCCGAGCCCGCCGCTTACGTCCCGCAGCCCCGTGTAGAATCGATTGTACGTGAAGTAGGCTTCAGGACGGTCCAGCCCCGCGACTCCCGATGGGTCGAGGAACAACGACGCGCCGTCGCGGCTGCCGGCGAGGATGGAGCCGCCCATGGCGGCGGCCTGCGCGCCGGCGGGGGGAAACTCGAACGCCGCGCGAGCGGGCCGCGCCTCTCCCAGCAGCAGGGCGGCGGCCACGAGGCGCACGGCGACGCGCAGAAGCTTGGGCAATGGATGCCTCCCTTCGGACGTTCAACGGCAGGGGGGCCATCGCCTACAGCTAAAGTGTAACAGGGACGGCGGTGTCCCTCAAGGGACGATCATTTGAACGTTAAGAGGCGCTCAAATCCAGGCAAACCTTCTCGCCGCTCGGGAGGCGGACGTCGATGGGGGCGGCTGCGGAGCGCTTCGCCGGAGGCGCGGCGCAGTCGAAGCGGGTGAACACGAGCTGGCGGCTGTCGGACGTCTCCGCTCCGACGCGCTCGGGGTCGAGCATCTTGTCGAGGATCGTGTTGTAGCGCTTTAGGGACGGGAGCCTCTCCGATTGGAACCAGCGGTAGAAGGCGGAATCGGGGAAGCTCTCGCGCTGGTACGCCGTCGCGTTCTCGATGGCGTCGCGGTCGAGCCATTGGATCCAGTTGCGGCCCCCCGCGTCGAGGACGCCGTAGTCGCTGCCCGCGGGCTCGTCCTGGGACAGCTCCTGCGTGTGATACAGGATCGCGACCGGCGTCTTCGAGCCGGGCGCGTAGAGGACGTGGCCGTGGTCGAAGTCGCGCTCGTCTCCCAGGTGCCGGAAGGCCTTGAGGTAGTACTTGTCGACGAAGCGCTGCAGGAGGCCCTGCATGCGGGCCGGTTCGATGCCGGCGGTTGATTCGGCGGGAGAGGGGAGCGGCGGTACGGCTTCGGCGGGCGCGCTGGCGCCCAATATAAGTAAAAGAAGCAAAATAGGCATGTAACGATGATGCGTTTATCATGTTACAGACCTATTTCCTCGATGTGACAACGGCGTCACATATATCGCGGCAACGAATCGTTCACAGGCCCGTCATATACGGCGTCTTACTCCGGGTCGGGCCTCACCCCGGCGCGGCGCAGCTGCTGACGGCGGCCGCACTTGCGAGGCATCAGGAATTGGATCGCGGCCTTATCCCCGAGGTTCGCGACCCTCAATCCGCTCACGTACATCCCGGCGTCCGACAGGAGCTTCGTCAGCTTCGCGAGCTCGCCCGGCCGGTTCTTGACGACTATGCTGTAGCGCGCCGTCTTCGTTTGCTGCATAGAAGTCCTCCTCAGTCGCAGATTGCGTAATCAGGCTCGAAGCCGAGCTTCTCGATGATCGCCATCGCGTTGGCGGGCTGGTCCACGGCGAGCGTGATCCTCATCTGCTCGCCTTCGATGGAGCTGTAGAGCGAGAGGATGTTGATCTCCTCCGCGGCGAGCGACTTGGCGAGCTTGTGCAGCTCCCAGGGATGATGCGGCATTTCGAACTGGAAGATTAGCTCCTCGCGCACGTCAATGCCGAGCTTCTTGAGGTTCTCGCGGAGGGCGTCGTTCTTCGGCGAAAGGAACTGCACCATGGTGCGCGACTCGATGCAGGTCGTGACCACGTATTCCCCGTCCACGCTGTGCTTCGCGAGGAGCCGCGTGAGGCGCTTGTGCAGGGCGGGATCGCTGTCGAACTCGGCGTTATACTGGGTCTTCGTCGCTTGGCGCATCGCGGACCTCCTCAACGGCGCTTCATTGTAGGTCGTGCGCCGGCCCGCTCCCATGGCGAGGCGGTAACATTAACATGCCGCGCGCGAGGCGCCGCACTCACGCCGGCTTCCAGTTTCTGTTTCACCCCGACAATGGTTTTGCCGGCCCCGGTCGATTAAACTGTCGCCACGCGGCCGTTCTAGAGTTTCGAGGGAGGATGACCATGATCGTGGCGGCCCATCAGCCGAACTTCATCCCTTGGCTCGGCTACTTCGACAAAATGCGCAAGGCGGATCTCTTCATCGTGGTGGACCACGTCCAGCTCGAGCGCCAGTCCTTCCAGAACCGCGCGCGCATCAAGACGGGTTCGGGGATCCGGTGGATCACGGTGCCCGTGTTCCAGCGTTCGCGGGCGGAGCGCATCATGCATAAGCTGATCGACAACAGCCGCAGCGGGCGATTCCGTTGGAACCGCAAGATGTTCCTGACGCTCAAGTACGCCTATCAAGCGGCGCCGTTCTTCCGCGCCTACGAGCCGGCCCTGCTTGAGATCTTCAACGAGCCCTGGGATCGTCTGACGGCGCTCAATGAGCGCCTCATCGAGCTCTGCCGCGGGGCGCTCGAGATCCGCACGCCCATGGTCAAGAGCTCGAGCTTGAAAGTCGGGGGCGCCAAATCGGACATGATCCTTAATATGTGCCGCGAGGTCGGAGCCGACGCGTACTTGGCCGGCGCCGGGGCCTCGCGCGACTATTTGGACGTCCGTGCGTTCGAGCTGGCGGGGATCGAGGTACTTTGGCAGCGGTTCGAGCATCCGACCTACAGGCAGTGCCGCGCGCCGTCGGAGTTCGTTCCCATGCTGTCTTCCATCGACATGATCTTCAATTGCGGTCCGCGAAGCGTGGAAATCCTGCGCGGTGCCGGCGCGCCCGCCGAGGAGGCGTTATGAGCGACAAGGAACTGATGACGGACCGGCGCGATCTGCTGTCGAAATACGCGGGTACGACCGTGCTGGCCGTCGGCGCGCATCCCGACGATCTGGAGCTCGGGATCGGCGGGACGCTCGCGCGGCTCAGCCGAGCAGGCGCCAGGGTCGTGATGGTGATCGTGAGCATCCCGAGCAACCTGCGCTCCCGGCGCAACGAAGCCCTGGCGGCCGCGAAGATCCTCGGCGCCGAGGTGCGGTTCCTGACGCCGAATAAGTGCTCGCGCGTCGAGGACCTCAAGACGCACCAGCTGGTCGGCATGATCGACGCTCAGGTCAAGGAACTGAAGCCCGAAGCGATGTTTACGCATTGCTTGGCGAACCTGCATCTCGACCATAAGCTCGCGTACGACGCATGCATGGCGAGCCAGCGGCTGCGCTACTTCGACCTCTTCTGCTACTGCCCGACGAGCTGCCACAACGTGAGCATCGCCTTCAATCCGCACGTCTACATCGACATCTCCGCCACGATCGAGGATAAGATGAGAGCGATCAGCGTGCATTCGAGCCAATTCGACGCGCGCGGGCTTAAGACTGACCGCTATCGCGAGGCCTCCAACCAAAGCGGGAAGCTTGTCGGCGTGGACTACGCGGAGGGGGTCGAGATCGTCCGCATGAAGGTCAATTGAGGACGGGGGGCGTCATGAGGAAGGGATTCAAGGAGATGGCGATGCACGATCGCGGGCTGCGCCTGCGCGGCGAGTGCATGCGAAAATGGCCCAAGCAGGCGCCGGGGCCGCGCCCGGCGCGCTCTCGGCCCGCGCGGCGGCGCCCTGCATGAGCCCTCTCGCCCACGCTCGTCCCGCGCCCGCGGGCGCCGCCTCCTTCGGCGAGCTGAGCCGCATGATCGCCTCCCGGGGGCTCGGGTTCGCGCAGGTCTGGTTCACGGACCTCCAGGGCCGGCCTTGGAGCATCACGATGGCCTCCGACGCGATCAACGAGGGGCTCTTCACCGAGGGTCTTCCGCTCGACGGGCAGCCCATCGGCGGCGGGTGGGACGGCGTGATGCTGCTGCTTCCCAGGCTCGACGCGTGCTACGTCGACGCGGCGGCCTCGGCTCCGAGCCTGATCATGATCTGCGACGTCCTCGATCTCGGCGGGCGGCCGTTGGAGCTCGAGCCGAGGCACGTGCTCGACCGGGCCGTCCGGCTCGTCGAGGAGCGCCTGGCTGGCGAGCTGGTCCTGGGCGTCGAGCCTGAGTTCCTGCTGCTGGATCGCGGCGGCGCCCCGGCCGGCGAAAGCGCGGCCTTGGACTTCCTGGCGCGTCTCGCCCGGGCGCTGGGCGACGCCGGGATCCGCGTCGATTGGTTTCGCACCGGGCCCGCGCCCGGGCAGGGGCGCGTGCAGATGCGCGCGGGTGCGCCGCTGCTCATGGCGGACCGCGTGCTGGTCTACCGGCACCTGGCGGCCGGGCTCGCGCGGGAGACGGGTCTCACGGCCTCGTTCCTGCCGCGGCCCGAGTCGGGCGGGGCGACCCCGGGACAGCCCGTCCACGTCGCGCTGTGGCGGGACGGGGCGAACCTGTTCCACGACGACCGGGGGTGGGCGCTCACGAGCGCGCTGTGCCGCGCCTTCGCGGGAGGGGTGCTGGCGCACCTCCCCGCGCTCGCCGGCCTCTGCGCGCCGACGACCAACTCCTACCGCCGGCTCATCCCCGGCTTCTCCGGTCCCTCGAGTCCCGTGATCTCGACGGTCGACCGGGCGGCCGCGTGCAGGATCCCCGCGCGCTCGGCGGCCCCGGAGGCCCGGCGCCTGAAGTTCTGCTGCCCCGATTCGACGTCGAATCCGTATCTCGCGTTCGCGTCCATCCTCTTGGCCGGGCTCGACGGCGCGGAGCGGGGCCTGGATCCTCAGGTCGACGAGCATCCGCCCTCGGGTCCGCGCATCCCGCACTGCCTGGAGGCGGCACTCGAGGCGCTCGACGCCGATCGGGGGTTCCTGACCGGCGGGGGGGCGTTCACGGAAGCGCTGCTCTCGGCGTGGATCTCCGACCGGTGGACCCGCCACGTGCTGCCCGTCAGGTCCGTCCCTCATCCGCTCGAGCTGCCGTGACCCTGGCGTCGCGGCCGTCGATGTTCATATGATGACCGCATCGGCCAGAAAATCCTCATCGTTGACGACGAAAAAGACCTCGTCCGCCTCCTTAAGATAAACCTGGAGCGCGCCGGCTATGAGGTTCACTCCGTGCCGTCGGCGGAAGCCGGCCTCAAGCTGCTGTGCAAGTCCGAGCCCGATCTCGTCGTGCTGGACATCATGCTGCCCGGCATGGACGGCCTCGAGCTCCTTCGCCTCGTGCGCCTCAAGAGCGAGGTTCCCGTCATCCTGCTGAGCGCCAAAGGCGCCGAGCTCGACCGGGTGCTGGGGCTCAAGCTCGGCGCCGACGACTACGTCGTGAAGCCCTTTTCCATCGCCGAGCTGCTCGCTCGCGTTTCCGCGCGCCTTCGGCCGCGCCCCAAGGCCGCCGCGAAAGCGGCTGCGAGCGGACCCCTGCGCGTGGACTTCGCCCGGCACGAGGTTAAGGTGAAGGGACGGACGGTTCGCCTGTCCACGAAGGAGTTCCAGCTGCTGAGGCTTCTGCTCGAGGCCGACGGCAATGTTCTGTCGCGCGAGCGGCTGCTTGAGTTGATCTGGGGCCATGAAGCGGGCCTCGAGCTCGAGACGCGGACCGTCGATCAGCACGTCGCGCGCCTGCGGCGCAAGCTCGGCGACGCCGCGCAGCTCATCGCGACCGTGCCGAACTTCGGCTATAAATTCGCGCGCTGACGTCCGCGGCTTGCCGGAGCGAGTGTAACTATAATAAGATTGCCGTCGTGGCCCAGACGAAGATACTTCTAATCGAGGACGAGGACGACCTCTCCAGGCTTTTCCAGCACGCGCTGGCCCGCGACGGCTACGCGCTGCGCCGCGCGGCTGAGGGGAGCGCGGGCCTCGCCGAGTTCCGCCGCTGGCGTCCCGACCTCATCCTCCTCGACGTCGTGCTGCCGGGGGCGAACGGCTTCGAGGTTCTTGAGGAGCTGCGGCGCGAGAGCCGCGTCAAGGTGATACTCGTCAGCGGCCGGCGGCGGCCGGCCGACGTCGCGATGGGCGAGAAGCTGGGCGCGGACGACTACCTCGCGAAGCCCTTCTCGCTCGACGAGCTGCGCCGGCGCGTCAAGCGCGCGCTGGCGCCCGTCCGCGCAGCGCCCGCCGCAAGGAAGAGTAATCGGGCTCCCCGCCGAGCCGGACGATCCTCTCCGCGATAAGGTCCGCGGAGCGGCTTCGAACGGGCCGGCTCGCGCGGTGCAGGCGCGCGATCTCGTCAATGAGAGCCTCGTTGAGCCGCTTGACGGCGGCCGCGCGATCATGAAGCATCGGGATAGTCGACGCGCATCGTCGCGCGGCCCTTGGGAATCTCGGCGAGAAGCTCCGCGCCGCTCCGGCGCTTGACGGCGGAGAGCTTGAGCTCGATGCTTGAGGACTTGAGGAACAACGCGTAGGCGAACTCCGTGACGGCGATGACGGCCTGGAAGACCGCGGGCTCGCTGAAGCCCGCGGCGCGGCAAAGCTCGCGCGTCTTGGCCTGGACCCCGCACAGGTGCGACGGCTCCGCGACGCGGACTTTGCCCGTCTTCGTCAGGACCTCGCGAGCCATGACGACATTATAGGCGGGCGCGCGCCCCGGGAGCCATCGCGGGACTGTCACTCTTGCGTGAAGCCGGTGTGACGCTTTGCTCCGCGCTCACGGGGAGCTCAAAGCTGAAGCGCGCCCCCAGGCCCGGCGCGTTCTCCGCGCGGATCTTCCCGTCGTGCCCCTCGACGATCTCCCGGCAGATCGCAAGCCCGAGCCCCGTTCCTTTTCGGGATCCCTTGGCGGTCGCCGGCGCCTCGTGCGTCTCGAAGAGGGTAAATAGGCTCTCGAGCCTCTCCTTGGGGATGCCCGCGCCGTCGTCGGTGACGCTGAAGGCGACGGTCTGCGGACCCGCGAGCGCCGCCGAAATCGAGATCTTTTCCTTCGCGTAGCGCACCGCGTTGTCGAGCAGGTTGCGAAGCACCTGGGAGATCAGGTCCGGGTCGCAGGAGATCTTGGGTAGCTCGTCCTTGATCAGAATCTCCAGCGTCTGCGCTCCGCGCGAAAGGCGGTACTCGGCGGCCAGCTCCGAGATGAGCTTCGCGGCGTCCGCCTGCCGAAGCTCGATGCGGAGCTTGCCCGAGCGCAGGCGCGCCAGGTCCAGGATGTTCTCGACGAGCCGGGTCTGCCGGTCGACGTTGCGCGAGATCATGTCGGCCATCAACGCCTGCTGGGCGGACAGCTTTTCGTCGGGGTTTTCCTTCAGGCAGTAGACGGCGGTTTTCATCGTCGCGAGCGTGTTTCGCAGCTCATGGGAGATGCGGCCTAAAAAGTGGTTCCGGGCCTCCAAGCCGCCGGCGTCGCCGTCCTGCTCGGGGGCCCCGCTGCGCGCGCGCGGGGGGAGGGCCTCCTTGATGGTGATGATGGTCGCCGGCTGGCCCCGCCAAACGAAGGGCCGCGCGGCCAAGGAGATCCGCTTCTCGCGCGTCCAGGCGGATTGGACCGTGAGCTCTCCATCGCCTGGCAGGGGGGCGCCGAAGGGCTTGCCGAGGAGCTCCGCGGGGGCGCGCCCGAGCGCCTTCTCGACCGCGGGATTGGCGAAGCGCACCACGAGCTCGGAGTCGAGCACCATCCTCGGCAGCACGTCGGCGACGAGCAGGTCCTCGAGCGCGTCCGAGAGCCTCTTCGACTCGATCGCGTACCGCACGGCCCTCTTGAGCAGGCCGCAGTCCAGGGAGCCCTTGATAAAGTAATCCTGGGCGCCGAGCTTTACGGCGCGCGCCGCGAAAGCCTCATCCTTGCGCCCCGTCAGAATGATGACGGGCAGCTGGGGCCGCATGCTTCTTATCTTAAGGAAGCCTTCGACGCCGGAGCCGGTCTGCGGAAGCGCTAAGTCGAGCAGAGCCGCGTCGAACTCCTGCTTCGCGAGCAAGTGCAGCGCCGTGGACAGCCGCGGGGCGTGAGTCAGGGCCGGAGCGTCGCCGTCGCAGGCCGCGGAGAGGTAGGAGCCGATGAGGGAAGCCGCGTCTTCGTCGCCTTCGATGAGCAGAACTCGCGTCGGAGTCTTCTTCATGGGTCGGTTCCTCCCGGCTGCGGACTGATTATAGGACGCGAGGGGCCGAGCGCCTACGGACAAAAGGAGAATGAATTTGGACCGTCCGGTGACGCGCCGGACTCGGAGGGGGGAGGGGCGCCTGCGGCGCCCCGCGCAGGCGCCCCGGACGGAGTTCCGGGGCGCCTGCCGACGGCGTGCTACTTCATCTTGATCTGATAGCCGAAGTTCGGGACGGTCACGATGCGGTCGCGCTCGGTCTTGAGCTTTCGGCGCAGGCGCGCGATGTGCTGATCGACGGTGCGCGTGTCGATCTCCATGTCCTTCTCGTGACCCCAGATCATCTGGAGCAGCTGGTCCCGGGAAAGGACCTTGCCGTGCGCCTCGATCAGGAGCTTGAGGATCGCGAACTCCTTCGGAGCGAGCACCGCGGGCTTGCCCGCGACCAGGATTTCATGGCGTTCGAAATCGATCGAGATCTGGCCGATCGTCACCGACTTCTTGGCGTCGCCGTTCGTCGCGGCGCCGGAGTGGCGGCGAAGGTGCCCGGTGATGCGCGCCTGAAGCTCGCCGATGGAGAACGGCTTGACCATGTAGTCGTCGGCCCCGAGCTTCAGGCCGAGGATACGGTCCATCTCGCTGCGCTTGGCGGACAGCAGGATGATCGGAATGTCCACTTCGGGACGGATGGTGCGCAGGAACTCGAGCCCGTCCATCTTAGGGAGCATGATGTCGAGCAATATGAGATCGGGTTTCGTTTGGCGGGCCATCTTCAGGCCGGTCTCCGCGTCGCGTGCCGCGGTCACGCGAAACTTCTCCTTCTCGAGGTTGTACTTGATCAGCTTGACGAGATCTTTTTCATCTTCGACGATGAGTATCTTTTCCTTGGTCTGCATAAGACTCCTCCGTGAACGTCAGCCATTCTAATCAAACGCGACGCCCGTGCGAAGTGAGGTTTCGTCAGTGATATGTATTGTAAATATGACATGGCTTCCGTCATGAGGACGTCATGAGGACCTGACGATTTCTCCATGGGCCCGGCGGCCGCCACCTGGTACCATTTCGTCGCGTGGCTGAGACAACGATGTCCAGAAAAAAGACGAAGCACCGTTCAGGGGTGAAACCCTCGGGCGCCGACGACGCGATGAGGCGCCTAGCCCCGCCGCCGGCGCTGGTCTGGCCTTCGGCGTTCCGCGTGCATGCCCCGGCCGCCGACATCGCCGTGATCCCCGAGCGGCGCGCCACGGCGCGCGCGGCGGCGGAGCCCGCCGTCCAGGAGGAGGTGAAGCGGGTCCTGCTGTCCCGCTATACGCCGGTCGCGTTCCTTGTCGACGACGCCTTCCATATCCTTTACGTGCAGGGCCGGCTACCCCAGATTCTGCTGCGGGACGCGGGCGTGCCGGCCTCCAACCTCCTGCGCCTTGTGAACGACCCTCTCGCGATCGTCATCCGCGCGGCGCTGCTCACCGCAAAATCGGAGGATCGAACGGTCAGGCGCCAGACCCAATGCGCGATCAACGGCCGCCCCATGGGGCTCGGCATCGAGGTCCTTTCGATGCGCGTCGAGTCGGACCGGCGAAGACGCTACCTCGTCCTATTCAAGCTCGACAACGCTCTTCCGTCCGGCGCGGCCTCCCCGGACGGACAGCTCGCGTTCTCGGAGGCCCCCGTCAAGCCCGCGCCCGAGGCGGAGTGCCGGACCTGCTCCAAGGTCGCGGACTCCGACGACGCGCTGGCCGTCGCGAAGAAGGATATCCAGGCGGCGAACGAGGAGCTCGTTTCCGCCAACCGTAAGCTTCGCGAGCGCAACCTGCAAGTGAGCGGCACGATCGACGACATGTCCAACCTCCTCTCGAGCGCCGAGATCCCGATCGTGATGCTCGACATGAAGCTGCGCATCCGCCGCTACACGCCGCCGGCCGAGAGGGCCTTCGGCGTCGCCTACGGCGACATCGGCCATTCGTTGCTCGGCCTCAAGCTCAACGTCGGCGTGCCGGAGCTGCAGGAGATCCTCCGCTCGGTGCTCGCGGGGTTCGGCCCCCGGCATCTCGAGGTGCGCGACCAGAAAGAACGCTGGTATTCGCTTTGGTTTCGGCCCTATAAGACCAAGGAGAACAGCATCGCGGGCGTCGTGCTCTCGATGATCGATATCACGGAGCGCAAGTCCGGCATCCGGCAGCTCGAGATGGCCCGGGACTACGCCGAGGCGATCGTCGACACGGTCAACGACTCCCTGCTGATCCTGAACCGCAACCTCAAGGTCGTGCGCGCGAGCCGCTCCTATTACGCGCTGTTCGGCGACGCCCCTTCCGAGGTCGAGGGGAAGTCCATCTACGAGCTGGGCCGGGGCCGCTGGAACGTGCCCGCCCTGCGCAAGCCCCTGTCGACGCTCGCGGCCGCCAAGACCCCGTTCTCGAGCTTGGAGCTCGACTTCGTCGTGCCGAAGCTCGGCTCGCGCATGCTCGCGGTCAGCGGACGAGTCGTCCCGTATGAAAGCGACAGCGGAATCAACATCGTCCTTGTCATCGAGGACGTAAGCCTGCGCAAGGAAGCCGCCGAGGCGGCCGCGCTACGTAAGAGCGAGGCGCGCCAGCGCGATTTCGTGGCGAACGTCTCCCACGAGCTGCTCACGCCCATCACGGCGATCAAAGGCTACGCCGAGTCGCTCACCGGCGGAGCGCTCGAAATCCCCGATCAGCGGGTCAAGTTCACGGAGATCATCGAGAAGCACGCGGACCGCCTGTCCCAGCTGGTCGAGGACCTGCTTCAGCTTTCCTCGCACGACGAGGGCCGGGCGCGCTCGACCGCCGAGAGCGTGCCGCTGCGGGCCCATATCGACAAGATGGTGCGTGGCTTGGCTCCCGTCGCGCGCAAGCGCGCGATCTCGATTGTCGTGCGCATGCCCCGGAGCCTGCGCGTCGCGATGAACCGCTCCGAGCTGGCGCAGGTCGTCCAGAATCTCTGCGAGAACGCGATCAAATACAATAACCGCAACGGCCGCGTCTACATCCAAGCGCGCCAGGTCGGGCGCCGCGCGGTCGTCTCCTTCCGGGATACCGGCATCGGCATTCCCAAGGAAGACCTGCCGCGCATTTTCGACCGCTTCCACCGGGCGGAGAACGCGCGGCGCAACACGGAGCGCGGCACGGGCCTCGGCCTCTCGATCGTCCGGTCGATCCTGACGAACCGGGGCTGCCGGGTCTGGGCGGAGAGCGACCTAGGCAAGGGGTCGATCATCTTCTTCACGCTTCCTCTCGTCGAGAAGCCGAGGCGGCGGGTTCGCGGTGCCGTCCGTCACCTCGTCGCTTCATAACATAGACCGCGTCTCAGTATCCTTTCCCCGCTCCCGCGTCTATACTTGGGTGCAGAGGGAGAGCCATGACGCCCAAGATTCTGGTCGTGGATGACGACGCGGAAACGCGCCGTATTTTGAGCTATGTCCTCGCGCCGGTCGCCGAGGTGCTCGAGGCGGCCGACGGGGCTTCGGCTTT
>Ga0163144_10004688_pt1 | contig 30720 bp, 26 predicted proteins | sample OliLak19BULKMAT1_FD_123175 | JGI IMG/M metagenome (GOLD analysis project Ga0163144, IMG submission 123175) | Freshwater microbial mat bacterial communities from Lake Vanda, McMurdo Dry Valleys, Antarctica - Oligotrophic Lake LV.19.BULKMAT1 | ecosystem: Environmental > Aquatic > Freshwater >... | reverse complement strand
GAGGCGCAGAACAAGGTGACCTTCGCCTATCTCGACAAGATTCCGTACCGGGCGGCGCTGACCAAGCGGCTGAAGTCGCTGTTCGACTACGCCAAGTTCGGGTCGCCGTCACGCAAGGGCGAGTACTACTTCTTCTCGAAGAACGACGGCCTGCAGAACCAGAGCGTCCTCTACATCCAGAAGGGCCTGGACGGCACGCCGGAGGTGCTGATCGATCCCAACAGCTGGTCGGCCGATGGCACGGTTCGCCTCGCCGGCTTCGCGCCGTCGAAGGACGCGAAGCTCGCCGTCTACGGCGTGTCGCGCAGCGGCAGTGACTGGCAGGAATACAACGTGATGGACTTGAGCACCCGGAGGGTGCTTAGCGACAAAGTGGAATGGGTCAAGGTGTCGAGCATTGCCTGGCGCGGCAATGGCTTCTATTACAGCCGCTACCCGCAGCCGGCGAAGGGCACGGAGCTGTCGTCGATCAACGAGAACCACCAGGTGTATTACCACCGCATCGGCACGCCGCAGTCGGCCGACGAACTGGTGTTCAGCGACCCGAAGAACCCGCAGCGGTTCCACACGCTCGACACGACTGAAGACGAGCGCTTTGCCGTGCTGGATGTGTCGGACCGTGGCACCGGCAAGCAGGGCAATGCGGTGTTCGTGCAGGACCTGTCCAAGCCCGGCTCGAAATTCACGCCGTTGATTCCCACGATCGGCGACGACACCTACAGCGTGCTCGAAAGCGTGCGCGGCGAGCTGATCGTCTTTACCGACAACAACGCCCCCAACGGCCGCGTCGTCCGGATCGATCCCGCCAACCCGGCCCCGGCCAACTGGAAGACGATTATTGCGCCCAAGTCCGACACCATCGATACCGTGCGGGTCGCGGCCGGTAAGGTGATTGCCACCTACATGAAGGATGTCGCCTCGAAGGCGTATGTCCACAACCTCGAGGGCGTGCTCGAGAACGAGATCGAACTCCCCGGCCTGGGCAGCGCCAGCGGTTTCGCCGGCAACATGGACGACACCTCGCTGTTCTACACGTTCCAGTCGTTCACCTATCCGACGTCGATCTTCCGCTACGACGTCGCTGCGCGAAAGAGCTCGCTGTTCCGGGCGCCCGAGATCCCGGGCCTTGACGTGAACCAGTACGACACCAAGCAGGTGTTCGTCACCAGCAAGGACGGCGCGAAGGTGCCGATGTTCCTGGTCCACAAGAAGGGCCTGGCGCTCGACGGTAACAACCCGACGCTGATGTACGGCTACGGCGGCTTCAACATTGCCACCACGCCGGGCTTCAACTCCCTGCGGATCGCGCTGCTCGAGCAGGGCTTTGTCTACGCCAGCGTCAACATGCGCGGCGGCAGCGAATACGGCGAGGCCTGGCACGATGCCGGCACCAAGCTGAAAAAGCAGAACGTCTTCGACGACTTCATCGCCGCCGCGGAGTGGCTGATCGCCAACAAGTACACGTCACCGGCGAAGCTGGCGGCCCAGGGCGGCTCGAACGGTGGCCTGCTGGTGGGCGCCGTGATCAACCAGCGGCCTGACCTGTTCCGCGTGGCGATTCCCCAGGTCGGCGTCATGGACATGCTGCGCTTCCACAAGTTCACCATTGGCTGGAACTGGATTGCCGACTACGGCTCGAGCGACAACCCCGAGGAGTTCAAGGCGCTGCGCGCTTACTCGCCGCTGCACAACATCAAGGCCGGCGTGAAATATCCGGCGACCCTGGTGACGACGGCGGATCACGACGATCGCGTGGTGCCAGCGCACTCGTTCAAGTACGCGGCGACGCTGCAGAAACTCGCCAGCCCCGACAACCCGGTGCTGATTCGCATTGACACCAAGTCGGGCCATGGCGCCAGCAACGTGACCAAGCAGATCGAGGCGACCGCCGACATATACGCGTTCATCATGTTCAATCTCGGTGTTACCCCGAGATTCTGACGGGAGGCACTCCTTGTCGGGACGACACAGCTTGTCGGGACGACGCTCCATGTCGAGAGGAAATGCTTGTCATTCAATCCCGACGAGCAGTACCCTCCCGACAGAACGCGCTTTCCCGGCAAGTGACACGCTCCCGTCAGGTGCGATTGCCCTCCCGTCAGGTGCGCGAAGAGGATTCGAGATGAAATTACTGAAACACTTGTTCGTAGTCGTGATGTTGTTGACCCTGCCGACCGGAGCGTTGCCGGCGTTCGCGCAACCACCCGCGAAGCTCGCTGGCTACAAGACCGAAGCGGTCAAGGGCGTCGACGAGATGGCCAAGCTGGCGCAGGAGATGGTCGACTCGGTGTTCAGCTTCGGTGAGCTGGGCATGCAGGAGGTCGAGACGTCGAAGTACCTGACGGCGCAGCTTGAAAAGTATGGCTTCAAGGTCCAGCGCGGCGTGGCTGGCATTCCGACGGCATGGGTTGCGACCTATGGTTCCGGCAAGCCGGTGATCGCCCTGGGCTCCGACATCGACGGCATCCCGCAGGCGTCGCAGAAGCCCGGTGTCGCGTATCCGGATCCGATCATCGCCGGCGCCCCTGGTCACGGTGAAGGCCACAACACCGGCATGCCGCTGAACATCGTCGCCGCCATCGCCGTGAAGAAGATCATGGAGCGCGACAAGCTGCCGGGCACGATCATGCTGTGGCCCGGCGTGGCGGAAGAGCAGTTGGCGTCGAAGGCGTGGTACGTCCGCGACGGCGTGTTCAAGGATGTCGATGTCGTGCTGTTCACGCACGTCGGCAACAACCTGGGCGTGTCGTGGGGCGAAGGCGGCGGCAACGGCATGGTCTCGGTGGAATACACCTTCGAAGGCGAGACGGCCCACAGCGCCGGCGCGCCCTGGCGCGGCCGCTCCGCGCTCGACGCGGTGGAACTGATGAGCATCGGCTGGCAGTATCGCCGTGAACACCTGCGGCTGTCGCAGCGCTCGCACTCGGTGATCACCAACGGCGGCGACCAGCCCAACGTGGTGCCGCGCAACGCCAGCATCTGGTTCTACTTCCGCGAGACCGATCAGCCGCACATCAAGGAACTATGGGACATCGGCGATAAGATGGCCCAGGGCGCAGCCCTGATGACCAACACCACCGTCACCTCGCGGATTCTCGGCACTGCCTATCCGCAGCACATGAACAAGACGGTGGCAGAGACGATGTACGAAAACATCAAGACGGTTGGCCTGCCGACGTGGAGCGAAGCCGACCAGGCGCTGGCCAAGGCACTGCAGAAGGAATTGGGCAACGAGCGGATTGAAGGGCTCGCGGTGAAGCTCGGTAACCTCGGCGTGCCCAATCCGGATCGCGAGAACACCGGCGGTGGCTCGGACGACATCGGCGATGTGTCGTGGAACTATCCCACCGTGACGCTGCGCTTCCCGTCCAACATCCCCGGGCTGCCCGGTCACAACTGGTCCAGTGCCATCGCCAGCGCGACGCCGATAGCCCACAAGGGTGTGGTCGCCGGAGCGAAGGTGCAGGCCATGACGGTGCTCGACTTGCTGACCCGGCCGGAGTTAGTGACGCAGGCGTGGGACTACTTCAAGAACGTCCAGACTAAGGACGTGAAGTACGTGCCGTTCCTCAAGAGCGACACGCCACCACCGACGCACCTGAACGAAAACATTCTCGCGAAGTACCGGGAGCAGATGAAGAAGTTCTACTACGACCCGACCAAGTTCGGGACGTACCTGGAACAGCTCGGCATCAAGTACCCGACAATACGTCAGTAAGACCGACAGGAGATCAGGAGAAGAGGAGACCAGGGCATTTGAATCAGATGCTGATCTCTTGGCCTCCTGTTGATGTGGCATTCACCGTTCGGGAGAGTTCATGACGATTACGCGACGTTTGATAGTGGTCACGCTCATGCTGCTGGGGGCAATGCCGGTGTCGGCGCAGGACAGCGCCAAGCTGGCCGAGCAGAAGAAAGACGCCGTCAAGGGCGTTGACGAGATGGCGAAGCTCGCGCAGGAGATGGTCGATTCCGTCTTCAGCTTCGGCGAGCTTGGCATGCAGGAAATCGAGACCTCGAAGTACCTGACGGCGCAGCTCGAGAAGTTCGGCTTCAAGGTGACGCGCGGGCAGTCGGGCATCCCGACCGCCTGGGTGGCGACCTACGGGTCCGGCAAGCCGGTGATTGCGCTCGGCTCCGACATTGACGGCATCCCGCAGTCGTCGCAGAAGCCGGGCGTGGCCTACCACGACCCGATCATCGAGGGCGCGCCGGGTCACGGTGAAGGCCACAACACCGGCATGCCACTGAACATCATCGCGGCCATTGCGGTGAAGCGGATCATGGAGCGCGACAAGCTGCCCGGCACGATCATGCTGTGGCCGGGTGTCGCTGAAGAGCTGGTGGCATCGAAAGCCTGGTTCGTGCGTGACGGCATGTTCAAGGACGTCGACGTCAACTTGTTCACGCATGTGGGTGGCAACCTGAGCACCAGTTGGGGCCAGCAAGGCGGCACCGGCCTGGTGTCGATCGAGTACACGTTCGAAGGGGAGACGGCGCACAGCGCCGGCGCGCCCTGGCGTGGCCGCTCGGCCCTCGACGCGGTCGAGCTGATGAGCGTGGGCTGGCAGTATCGCCGGGAACACCTGCGCCTGTCGCATCGCTCGCATTCGATCATCACCAACGGTGGTGACCAGCCGAACGTCGTCCCGCGCAACGCCAGCATCTGGTTCTACTTCCGAGAAATCGATCAGCCGCATATTAAAGAGCTGGTCGAGATCGGCAACAAGATGGCCGAAGGCGCCGCCTTGATGACCAATACCAGGGTCACCTCGCGCATTCTCGGCACCGCCTATCCGCGCCATATGAACAAGACCGTGGCCGAGACGATGTACGCCAACATCCAGACCGTGGGCTTGCCGACCTGGAGCGAACAGGACCAGATGCTCGCGAAGGGCCTGCAGAAGGAGCTGGGCAACGCGACGCAGAACGGCCTCGCCGTGAAGCTGGGCGAGCTGGGCAAGCCCGTCGCGCTTGAAGACAACAACGGCGGCGGTTCAGATGACATTGGTGACATCTCGTGGAACATGCCGACGATCACGCTGAGCTATCCGGCGAACATCCCCGGATTGCCCGGCCACAACTGGTCGAGCGGCATCGCCAGCGCCACGCCGATCGCCCACAAGGGTGTCGTCGCCGGCGCCAAGGCCCAGGCCATGACGGTGCTGGACTTGCTGACCAAGCCGGAGCTGGTGAAGCAGGCGTGGGCGTACTTCAACGATGTGCAGACCAAGGACGTGAAGTACATCCCGTTCATCACCCGCGACACGCCGGCGCCGACGCACCTGAACCAGGCGATCCTTGGCAAGTATCGCGAGCAGATGCGGAAGTACTACTACGACCCGACCAAGTTTGGGACCTACCTCGAGCAGCTCGGGATCACGTATCCCACGCTACGCAAGTAGGAAGTCACGGGAGGGTAGGAGATCAGGAGGGAAGCCCTCCTGATCTCCTGTTCGTGTTGTGCGCAGCTAGACGCCAGTCTTCAGATACCGCCCTACCGCGCTGACCAGCCGATCGACTTCCTGAGGCGTGTTGTAGAAGTGGGGCGAGGCGCGCAGCCCGCCGCGATCGGCGCCACCGCGTCCTGCCGTGCCGATCTTGTCCTTCTCGTACAACACTTGTCCCAGCTTCGCCGCGTTCAGCGAGCCCGGCTGGAACGAGACGACCGCGGCATTCAGCGCGGGATGTGGCGACGTCCACACCTTCACGCCGGGCAACTTCGACAGCCCGGCGATCAGCTGGTTCGCCAGTGACCGCGAGCGCTGTTCGATGGCGGCGCGGCCGACCTTGGTCTGGAACTCCAACGCCTCGCGCAACGCGATCATCGTTGCCTCGTCGCGCTGGCCGAAGCTCTCGAATGTCTTCGAGATGCCGACCGCGCCCGGATACGCGCTGTAGATCGACGGCCAGATATTGGTGTGGGCCCGCGCGTTGATATAGAGCACGCCGCACTCACGCGCGCCACACGCCCACTTGTGGGAGCTGCCGGTGTAGAAATCTGGTGAGATGTCAGCCAGGTTCACGTCGAGCAGGCCGAACGTCTGCGCGCCGTCGACCAGCGACATGACGCCATGTTCCTTCGCCAGTGCGCACAGTTCCTTGGCGGGAAACAGGTCGCCCACCGTGCTGGTGAGGTGCGTGAACGTCAGGACCTTGGTCTTTGGGGTGATCGCGTTCTTGTAGGCGTCGAGGTAGTACTCCATACCCGGGTGCGGGTTCTTCTGGGCGATCTCGACGACGGTGAAGCCGAAGCGCTTGGCTTTCTCGTTCCACGCCACCAGGTTGCTGGGGTGATTGTCGTGAAAGACGATCACTTCATCGCCGGCCTTCAGTTCGAGGCCGCTCGAGACCATGTTGTTGGCCTCGCTGGTGTTGCGCGTGATGACGATTTCCTCCGGGGTGACGCGCAGGAACTGGGCGAGCGCCTTCCGCGTGTTCTCCTTCTCGCCGGCCAGCCGCGCCCGGTTCTGGCCAGACGGGTCGCGATCGACGCTGTCGGTCTCGCGCCGCAGCGCCTCGAGCACCGGCCGCGACGCGGGGCAGAGGTTGGCGGCGTTCAGCACGCCCAAGTCGGCCGGCATCACGAACTGTTCGCGCACCGACTTCCAGAACGCCTCGCCAGTCCCGGCCGAGCCGGGCGCAAAGGCGGGAGCCTGCGGCGCGGTCCTTGCCCAGACCGGATCGGCGAACAAGGCAGCGGAGCCGCCGATGGCAAATAGTCGGGCGAAAGCGCGACGGGATACGGACTGCGACATGGACTTGCCTCCGCGGCGGATTCTACATCCGTTCGTCGCCCGACGGCCCGTAGATCGAGGGAATCTTCACGCCGAGCATCCGCAGGTAGACCGTCATCTGGCCGCGGTGGTGGACCATGTGGTTGAGCACAAACGACCGCATCACCGATGCTTTCGGCATGGTGAACACTTGCTTGCCACCGGCCTTCAGCGTCCACGGCGCATCGAACTCGCCATCGGTCTTGCCGGCGGCGTTCGCGCGGGCGGCTGTGAGGTTGGCGTCGAACATCGCCAGGACCTCGGCACGGTTGGTGGGTGACTGGTACTCCGCAGGACGCGGCGTCATCAGGTCGACTCCGCCCTGGGCCATTGTCGTGGTGGCCCAGAGCGGCATTTCAGCGAGGTGTTCGGCCAGACGGCCGAGGGTCATGCTTGTAGGGTGCGGACGCCAGTCGAACTGGCCATCGGGCACGCGGTCCAGGACCTTGCGAGTCTGGCCCATCTCGCGGTCGAATTCGGGAAGTAACGCATCAATCAGCGGCACCCCGATATTCTAGGCCACCTACTGCTTCGGCTTGACCCCGCGCTTGAGCTTGTCATTGCCGAAGGCTTGCGAGAGATCCTCCTCGAACTTCTCGCCGAACACTTTCAGTTCGTGTTCAAGCTGCGAGAAGTCGAACTTGTGCTCCACCAACTCGTCCCACTCAGCGTCGTCGAAGCCTGGTGGCTTCGGCGGCTTCGGCGCAGGCGCCACTCCCGGCACCGGCGGCGCGGGCGGCGCGGGTGGCGTTCCGCCCATGCGGCGGCGCTGGCGATCCTCGGCCTTGCTGACGATGGCCTTGCGCGCCAGGATGATGTCGCCGTTGAACGACTGGGTCTCGATGCGCGCGCTGCCGTTGCCCAGCGTGAAGTTGAAGCGCTTGCTGCCGCTGCGGGCGGTCTGGCCGTCGGGCAGCTGGATGGGGAAGTCGGCGGTGAAATCGCCCTGGAAGGTGCGCACGAAGATGGTGGCGTTGGTGGCGCCGCCCAGCCCGACGCGAATGTCGCCGCCATGCGTCGTCAGGCGATACACGCCGTTGTCGCGGATGGTGCCGTTAAACGTGACGTCGCCGTTGACCGTCGACACCTCGAGGTTCGAGGTCTGCGCGTTGTCGATGACGATGTCGCCGTTGGTGGTTTCGGCGGTGATGTCACCGGTGGAGTTGGTGACGCGAATGCTTTCGTTGACCGTCGTTGCCTGCACGCGGCCGCTCACCTTATCGATGGTGATGATGCCTTCAATTGAACGGACGGTGACCGAGCCGTTGCCGCCGGTGACGCGCGCGTTGCCATGCACCGTTTCCACGGTGACTTCGGCGGTCGTGCCGTCAATGGTGGCGTCGAGATAGGTGCCCGACAGGTTGACCGGCATCCACTTCGGTACCGTGATCAGGTAATCGACCAGGCCCGACGGTCCGCGCGTCGATCGCGTCCGGATGCGCAAGGTCATGTCTGTGGTCTCGGCGGTGACGGTGTCGCGCGCGCCGTGCGTGGCCTGGATGCGGACCTTATCCTGGTCCCACGAGCGCACGACCACTTCGCCGGCGTTGTTACTGAGCACCAGCCGCGTGCCCTTGACGGCATCCACCGTTTGATCGGACTTGGGTGACGACTCGGGTCCGCCGGGGCGGGCCTGGATCGGTTGCTGGCCATCGCCGCCACCATCGCGCGGTTGCGCGATCGACGGTACTGCACTCGCAAGCACGAGGGCAGCCATCAGGATCGACAAACCTAAAGGTTTGTCGCTACCAAACAGGATCGACAAACCTAAAGGTTTGTCGCTACCAAACGACAAACCTAAAGGTTTGTCGCTACGAATAGGCAATCGGGTCATCGGTCAGTTTCCTCCAGCGGACGCAAGGGTTGTGGCCTGACGCAGCAGGTCGAGCTTTCGCCGCCGCGCGTCGGCCAAGTGGGAATTGAGATACGCATTGGCGGGGTCGTCGTTGAGCGCCATCCGCGCTTCGTGGATGGCAACATCGATCGCCTTCAGGTTGCGTTCGATCACAAGCACCGTTCGCGGATCGAGCCGGTCGCGCTCGTCGCGAAGAATCTGTTCGAGGTCGGTGACCGCGGCGTTGAACTGCGCGTCGGCGAAGTTGGCGTTGACGATGCCGCCTTCGACCTTGCCGGTGGACTCGCTCTGGGCGACCACGGTCGGCTGGGTGTCAACCGGCGCAGCGGGCCCGCGCGCGGCGAGCCAGGTCATGCCTGACGCGACCGCGATCAGCAGCGAAGCCGCCATGGCCAGTTGCGGCAGCGTGAACGAGACCAGCGTGCGGTGCGGCGCGGTTCGCACCTCAAGCCGTGCCGCCACGCCCGGCCACAAGTCTGCCGCCGGCGCTTCATCGCGCCACTGGCCGATCGCCCGCGACAGGATGTCGTCTGTGCCCAGTGGCTCGTGGTCGGGTTCTCCGAACTGTCGTTGTTCCGTCATAAGACTTCTTCCAGGCGGGTCTACGCTTCCTTGCGCAACAGCACTCGCAACGTCTGCCGCGCGCGGTGCAATTGCGACTTCGATGTTCCCGCCGACACGCCGAGAATGCCGCCAATCTCTTCGTGCTTGTAGCCTTCGATGTCGTGCAGCACGAACACCGTGCGGGCGCCGTGCGGCAGCTGCTCGATGGCCGCCTGCAGGTCCATGCTCAGGTCCAGGTGCTTCGTGCGCGTCGCGTGCGCAATCTCAAGCACCGCCTCGCTGTCGGCGAGGAACCGCTGGCGGGCCGTGCCGATCGCCCTGAAGCGCTCGATGATCACGTTCACCGCCAGCCGATGGAGCCAGGTGGCAAAAGACGACTCACCGCGAAACAGGGCGAGCTTCTGCCACGCGCGGACAAAGACGTCCTGCGTCAGCTCGTCGGCTGCGTCTGGGCCGGCCATCCGCCGCGCAAGATTGAAGATGCGCGACACATGAGCCCGGTATACCCGTTCGAAAGCCGCCGCATCCCCTTCGGTCGCAAGGACAACGTCGTTCACCGGCATCTAGTTGGATGATACGAGTGAGGGAAGGGTTGGAAGGGGGTTGCCCCCCTTCCCTTACTGCGGCTTCGTGAACTCGACTTTGGGCGCCACTTTGGCCGATTCCGGGGCGGCAAAAAGTTTGTAGTCGTCCTTGAAGCCGAAGATCCCGGCCGTGATATTGGCCGGGAACGACCGGCGGGCCGTGTTGTAGGCCTGAATCTGCTCGTTGTAGCGCATGCGCTCGACGGCAATGCGATTCTCGGTGCCCGCCAGTTCGTCCATCAGGCGGGCGAACGTCGCGTCGGACTTGAGGATCGGATAGTTTTCAACCACCACCAGCAACCGGGCCAGCGCCGAGGTCTGCTCGTTGGCCGCCGCCATCTTCTGGTCAGGGGTCGTCGCGCCGGCCAGCTTCGCCCGCGAGTCGGCAATCGCCTGGAAGACGCCTCTTTCCTGCGCCGCGAACCCCTTGGTGGTTTCGACCAGGTTCGGAATCAGGTCATTGCGCCGCTGGAGCTGGTTCTCGACCTGCGCCCACTGGGTCTTGATGGCCTCTTCCTGGCTGACGAACGTGTTGTACGAACAGCCAGACGAGGCGACAGCCGCACCGACGAGGGCCACAACCACAAGCAATCGCTTCAGACTCTTCATAGCTACCTTTCTATCAGATCAACAGAGAAACAGGAGATCAGGAGATCAGGAGTTGAGGAGTAGCTCTTTATCTCTTTACCTCCTGTGAGATCTACCAGCCGGCGCCACCGCCGCCGCCGCCGGAACGCCCACCGCCAAACCCGCCGCCAAAGCCACCACCGCCGCCACCCCAGCTGCCGCCGCCGCCAAATCCGCCGCCAAAGGGACCGACGCCGCTCGTCCAGCGGCTGGCGCGGCGCATGCCCCGCCCACCTCCGCCATTCCGCATGTTGAGGAAGATGATGATCAGGATGACGATTAACCCGACGGGGAAGTTGCTGCGGCTTCGGGCGCGCTCCTGGACCTGCGGAGCCTGAATCGACGTCACGTCCAGGTTGACGTTGCGGCCCTGCGCGACGCGCTGTGCCACGCTGGTGGCGCCGGCGAGCAGGCCCTGCCCGTAGTCGCCGCCGCGAAAGAACGGCGTCATGGCGCGGCTGGTCTCGCCCGCGAAGCCATCGGTGATGAAGCCTTCGAGACCGTAACCCGACTCGATCCACACCTGGCGATCATCGAGCGCCAGCACGACCAGGACGCCGTTGTCCTTACCCTTGGTGCCGATCCCGTTGCCGCCGTTCTCGAACATCTTGACGGCGTACGACTTGAGATCGCCCCACGGCTGGAATGTCTTGACGGTGGCCACAACCATCACGTCGCCTGACGCGGCCTGCAGCTGGCGAATCAGCGACTCGATCTGCTGTGCCGAGCCGCTGTCGATCACGTTGGCGAAGTCGTTGACCGGAGCGGTGAGTTCGGGCGGTGCCGTCTGTGCCGAGGCCGATGGAACAACGAGGCACAGTGCCACCACCAGAACCGCCAGGCACCCCATAAAGGGGTGCCCTACGGGTTTCGGGCACCCCTTTACGGGGTGCCTTACTGGAGAGGCCTGCATCACGCGAGGTTCCAGGTGTCAATGAACAGCGACAGCTGTTCGACCGCGGCGAGGTAGGCAGGGAACAGCCGGGCCGCGTCCACACCGCTGGACGAGGTGCCCGATCCCAGGGCGAGGACGTCGCCGACCACGCGGGGGTCGAGCTTCGGCTGCCGTTCCGCATACTGGCCGAGGTCGCCATGCGTGTCGGCGGCGTGGCCGTCGAGACGCGCCAGCCGCCGCAGCAGCAGCGCAAACGCCGGCGCCGACTCGGTGACCATGGACGCCACCGCCGACGGCCGGCCGCCACAGTCGACGAAATTCTCGCGCAGGTGGATCAGGTGGCTCTTGACCTGGACCTCGCACGCGCGCCGCAGGTCGTCCTGGCGAATCGAGAGGCCGGCAAACGGATCGATGCCGAACAGCAGGCGGTGCGTGTCGATGATTTCGCCGTACTCGATCGGAAACGCGTCAAGCGAACCGGCGAACTCGTCGCGGGTCACTAGCAGCGGTGTGGCGCTGCCGGCGCGGTGCCACGCGCCTGCGCGCGCGGCGCACGCCGTCAGGTCGTCGCCGGTCAGCGTGCGGACGAGCGCGACGCTGGGCGCTGGCGACGCATGCGGGGACCCGTACGCCACGAAGGCCTGCAGGCGGTCACCAAAGATGTACTGAAGATCGTGCAAGGTGTCGGCGAGTGGTCCGCCGTGCGAACTGTCCATCTCTTGTAGAATACGACTCTTCAGGGTCAGCTGTTCGAATATGCGCCTTCGCGAGATCAATCTGGGATGTTTTGGCGGGGGCACCGGGCTGCCGAGCTTGCTGGGCGGCTTGAAACGCAACCCCTGGCTCCGCTTGAACGCGGTGGTGACCATGTTCGACTCGGGCGGCAGCTCGGGCCAGTTGCGCGACGAGCTCGGCGTGTTGCCACCCGGCGATGTGTTGCGCTGCGCGCTGGCGCTGTCGCGCAACGAGGGCGAGGCGCGCCGGGTCCTGCTGGCGCGCTTGCCCACGCTTGAACATGCGCGCCTGGGCGGCCACACCGGCGGCAACCTGCTGCTGTCGATGATGGAGCGCTACAGCGGCGACTTTCTCGCCGCAGTGGATGGTCTGCGCGCACTGCTCGGGTGTCGTGGCTTCGTCTGGCCCGTCAGCGTTGAACAAGCCACCCTGTGCGCTGAATACGCCGATGGCGCGATCACGCGCGGTGAAGTAGAAGTGGACCAGGGCCACGCCCGCGGCCACCACGTCACCCGTGTGTGGCTCGAACCGCCGGCGCGGATTCATGCCGGCGTCAAGGCGGCGATCGGAACATTCGATGCCGTCATCATCGGCCCGGGCAGCTTCTTCACCAGTTTGCTGCCCACGCTGTTGGTCGATGGTGTCGCTGAGGTGCTGGCCACCGTCACGGGGCCGATCGTCCTGGTCTCGAACTTGCTCACCGAAGGCGAGGGCATGAACGGCTTCACCGCCGCGGACGAGGCGTCATGGGTGAGCCGCACCATCGGCCGTCCGGTTGACGTGATCATCGCGAATCAAGGCGCGCCGTCGGCCGACGCCCTCGCGAAGTACGCCGCGGAGCACAAGCACCCCCTGGCCCTCGGGCAGCTGCCTCCGGGCACGGAAGTGGTGACCGGTGAGTTCTGGCGATCTGACATCGCGCGTCACGACCGCCAGCGGTTGTCGTACGCCGTCTGGTCGGTGCTTTCAAGGAGATTGCTCGCATGAGGAGTTCAAAGCTGAAAGTCGAAGGTTCGCAGTTGAAGTGGCGAGTGGCAGTTCCAGTTGCCGTGCCAGTCGCAGTGGCCATGCTCCTCGTCATCGTCAGCACGCGCGCCACGGCGCAGACCATGGATGCCAACGCCGTGCTCGCGTCGATCGACCAGCAGGCCGCCACCTACCGCGACGTGGCCATGAAAATCTGGTCGTGGGCCGAGGTCGGCTACCAGGAAGCGAAGAGCAGCGCGCTGTTGCAGCAACAGTTGAGGGCCGCCGGCTTCACTGTGACCACTGGCGTGGCGGAGATTCCCACCGCGTTCACCGCCACCTGGGGCTCTGGCAAGCCCGTGATCGGCATCATCGGCGAGTTCGACGCGCTGCCGGGGCTGTCACAGGCCGCGTCACCCGAGCGCGACGCGATTCTTGCCAACGGCCCGGGGCACGGCTGCGGGCATCACCTGTTTGGCACCGCCTCGACCGCCGCCGCCATTGCCGTCAAGCATTGGCTGGCCGCGAATAAGCAGAGTGGCACCTTGCGCTTTTATGGCACGCCCGCGGAAGAGGGTGGCGCCGGCAAGGTCTACATGCTGCGCGCCGGCCTGTTCGATGATGTCGATGCGGTGGTGACGATGCATCCGGGTGATCGCAATGCCGCGAGCGCGTCGAGCAACCTCGCCAACATCACCGGCAAGTTCCGCTTTCGTGGCGTCTCCGCCCACGCCGCGGCGGCGCCCGAGCGGGGCCGCTCGGCCCTGGACGGCGTCGAGGCGATGGACGCGATGGTCAACATGCTGCGTGAGCATGTCGACTCTGACGCCCGCATTCACTACGTGATCACCAACGGTGGCCAGGCGCCGAATGTCGTGCCCGACTTTGCCGAGGTCTACTACTACGCGCGCCACAACGACATGCGCGTACTCGACGACATCTGGGAACGTATCACCAACGCCGCCAAAGGGGCCGCGCTCGGGACTGGCACCACGATGGAGTTGGAGATGACCGGCGCCGTGTGGAATGTATTGCCAAACAGTTACCTGGTCGGCTTGATGCAACAGAACCTGCGCAAGGTGGGCGGCTACGAATACACCCCGGCCGAGCGCCTGTTCGCCGAGGGCATCCGCAAGTCGCTGACCGGCGAACTGCCGCCCATCGACAGTGCCAACGCCGTGTTCGCGCCAGAGGCGGGCATCGGCAGCGCGTCGACCGACCTCGGCGACGTCAGCTGGCGCGTGCCCACCGTGCAGATGACTGCGGCCACCTGGGTGCCGGGCACCCCCGCGCACAGTTGGCAGGCCGTCGCCGCCGGCGGCATGTCGATTGGCGTCAAGGGCATGATGGTGGCGGCGAAGGGCATGACGCTGATGGCGATGGAGCTGTTCTCGGATCCCGCGCACATTGCGAAGGCGCGCGAGGAGTTCGAGAAGCGGCGCGGGTCCAACTTCAAGTACACGACGAGGCTCGCCGATCGCAAGCCCGCGCTCGATTATCGGAAATGAGAAGTTAGCGTTTGTCTATTCCTCGCGGCACGCGGATCGGAACCTACGAGATTGTCGGGCTGCTCGGCTCGGGCGGCATGGGCGAGGTGTATCGCGCGCACGACACGCGGCTGGGCCGCGATGTCGCGATCAAGATCCTGGCGAGCCGCGTGGCCGAAGATCCCGTTCTGCTGGCGCGTATCGAGCGCGAGGCGCGCCTGCTGGCGTCGCTGAACCATCCGTCGATTGCCACCATCCACGGCGTCGAGGAGTGGCAGGGCACCCCCGCGATCGTGATGGAGCTGATCGAGGGCGAGACGCTGGCAGTGAAATTGTTCGAGGGGCCGATGCCGCCGGCCGAGGTGGTGCGCATCGCCAAGCAGGTCGCCGACGCCCTGTGCGTCGCCCACGACCGGGGCATTGTCCATCGCGATCTTAAGCCGGCCAACATTCACATTCGTCCCGACGGCGCGATCAAGGTGTTGGATTTCGGACTGGCCAAGACCGTGGCCATCGAGGGGGCGGATCCCACGACCGGCGTGTCGCAATCAGTCACCACCACCGGCTCAATCATGGGCACGGCGCCGTACATGAGTCCCGAGCAAGCGCGTGGTGGCGAAGTGGATCGGCGCACCGATATCTGGGCATTTGGCTGCACGCTCTACGAGATGTTGAGCGGGCAGCGCGCGTTCTCGGGCGCCACGCCGGCGGATACCGTGGTCGCGATTCTCAGCTCGACGCCCGATTGGAGCAAGCTCCCGGCAGAGACGCCTCCGGGATTGCGCGCGCTGATCGAGCGTTGCCTGCAACGCGATATCCGCCATCGGCTGCGTGACCTTGGCGATGCGAGTTTCGACTACGGCGCCACCAATCCGGCCTTTGTCGGCGCGATCGCCCTGGCGCGGCGACGCAACTTCGCGCGGGCGTTGGTCATCGGGATCCCGGTCCTGATGGCTCTTGGCCTGGCGGGCACGGTGCTGTACTTCGCGCGCGGCCGAGAGGCTGGACCGTTGCGGAAGTTCGAGGTGCAAGTGGAGGGACTCGGCGATCAGCCGGGGACGTTCACCGCCGAGTCTGGACCCGGTGCCGGTGTGGTCATCTCGCCCGACGGCCGGCGCATTGTCTATCCGGCGGCTGGACGCCTGTGGGTGCGTGATTTGAGTGAACTGGCCTCGCGCGCACTGGATGGCACCGAGAAGGCCGCGGCGCCCAGTTGGTCCCCCGACAGCGCGTGGGTCGGGTACGCGGTCGGCGATCAGATGTTCAAGTCGCCGGTGACCGGCGGCAGTTCGATTCGGCTCGCGTCGGTGCCCGGCGGGTTTGCCGAGGCGGGCGGCATCGCGTGGTCCGAGGACGGCGTGCTCACCTACACGACTGGCAACGGCGGCGTGTGGCGGGTTGGCGCCGACGGCGGGGAGCCGCAGCCGGTGCTCGAGATCGAACCCGGCGTGCGCGACTACCACGACGCCACCATGGCCGGCGGCCTGCCGCTGATCATCACGCACTACACCAACAGCCAGTTCTCAATCGATCGACTCGATGGCAACAAGCGGCAAGTGCTGTTTGGCCCCGTGTCGCACGTGATTCGTCATGCGGCGTTTTCGAGCGGCGGGCACCTGGTGTATCAGCGGGTCGGCACCAGTCCCGGGGTGTGGGGCGTGCCGGTGGAACCGAATACGCTACAGCCGCAGGGTGAGCCGTTTCTCGTCGCGGCTGGCGGCTTGCGGCCCAGCGTCGCCGCCGACGGCACGCTGGTCTACGTGACCGACGAGACCTGGGGCCGCGTGCAATTGAGCTTCGTGGATCGCAGCGGGCAGATCCAATCGAATGTTGGCGATCCCCGCGCCGGCTTGCGTCATCCAGCGCTGTCGCCGGCCGGCGATCGCATCGTGGTGATGGCGCCCAGTGGCTCTGGCGACGATTTGTTTGTGGTGGACGTGGCGCGTGGCGCCTCGACCCAGCTCACGTTCTCCGGCGTGCGCGGCGATCCCGCCTGGGATCCAGACGGCAAGCGGGTGGCGTTTAGCTGTGGTGCGACTGGCCGCGATGGCGGTGTCTGCCTGGTCAGCGCCGATGGCCACGGCGAACCAGCCGTGGCCATCCCCGGCGCCAGCCAACCCGACTTCGCGCCCGATGGCCGGCACCTCGCGTATCTCTTGCTGGACCCGAACACGCGCACCGACCTGTGGACGTCGCCGCTCGATCGCTCGGCACCGGCCACGTTGATTCGGCAGACGCCGGCGTTTGACTTCGGTCCGCGGGTGTCACCCGATGGTCGCTTTGTGGCGTATGCCTCGAGCGAGTCGGGCAAGCCCGAGGTCTACATTGCCGACTATCCGGCCCCGAAACGGCGATGGCAGGTGTCCACCGACTCAGGTGCCGAGCCGCGCTGGAACCCGCGCGGAGGGGAGCTGTTTTACCTGGACGCGACGGGCCAGCTGCGCGCGTCGGTGTTTGACGGCGCCAGCCCGCCGGGCCGGCCGGTGACGCTGTTTCCTGAATCGGTGCCGCGGGCCCACTTGTCGCTGGGATACGTCGCTTCCCGCGACGGCCAGCAGTTTCTGGTCGTCCGCGATATCGATCGCGGCAAGATCAAGCCCCGCATTACCGTCGTGGAGAACTGGTTTGCGGAGTTTGCCCCGAAGCGTTAGCGGCCGCCTGACAGAGCACCCGCAGGTTCTCGCGGACATCGTCGCTTTCCTCGCGCTTAATCAGGGCGGCGATCGGGTCGTGCTTCAACGCCTCGCCGATGATCAGCGCTTCGCAATCACGCTGACCGATGGCAATCGACTGCTGGCCGGGATCCAGGAACGCGAGCTTGTTGGCGAAGGCCCAGGACGAGGCGCGGCCTTCGTCGAGGCCGCGGTTGATCAGCTGGTCTTTCAACGCGCCGACCGTGTGATCGAGCCAGGCCGTGGTGGGCGAGAGCTTGTCGAGTTCAGCGTCCATCACCGGCATCAGGCCCAGGATGATGCTGTTGATCTTGCCAAAGTCGCTCTCGAGGCCGGCCAGCGCGGCACCCGGGCAGGTGCGCGCGGCGGCGACCCCGAGATCGATCATGATGTGCGGGTTGATGCCGATCAGCAGGTGCTGAAGGATGGTGTAGCGATTAGTGGTGGCGGCTTGGTAGGCCTGCAGCCAGGATTGCCCGTGGAGCTCGCCGGCGAAATACTGCGTTCGGGTGTCGAGATAGCGATTGGCGAACGTCACGTCGAGCGTTTCCATGCGGGCCGCGTCTTCGAAGACGCCGGCACGAATGGCGTCCCGGACCGCCGAGGTCATCAGCTTGTAGAGCGCCGCGAAGTATCCCAGTCGCGATCCCTGAGTCATGGACTGGTCGATGATGTCCTGCAGTTGATCGATGACTTCGTCTATGTTGGTGGCTGACACGCCGCCATTCTAAGGCCAATGCCGATGCCGACGCCCGTTTCCTCTGTTGACCCTTCCGTCCGCTGGTCCGATGCCCTGCTCGACGCGGCTCGCACGCGTGGCGATGCGATGGCCGATGCCACGGTCGCGGCCATCTTTGCCACGGGCCAGACGGCTGCCGTTTCGAACCTGATGGCGACCTTGATGCGCAACGACCAGGCGGCACCGGCGTCGTTGCCGTCCGTGGTGCAGGACTACCTGGCACAGACCGCGCAGATTGCCGCGCACCGGCCCGAGACCGTCGCCCGCGGCCAGCGCGTGTTCGCCGAACACGGTCCTGAGATCCTGATGCTGCTGTGCTGCTACTCGCTGCCCTCGTCGTATGCGGCGCGCAAGGGCGTGCAGGTGCTCCACAAGACCGCGTACCTCGCCAAGCGGCCTAACCGGCGGCTGTTCGAGACGGCGCAGATGATCGTTGATGTGTTGTCGCCGCGAGGCCTGGACCCCGGCGGTCGCGGCGTCCGTACCGCACAGAAGGTGCGGCTCATGCACGCCGCCGTTCGACACTTGATCCTGGCCGACACGCAGACACCCTGGCAACTGCAGGAGTGGGGGACACCCATCAACCAGGAGGATCTGCTCGGCACGTTGATGACGTTCACCTGGTTGATTATCGACGGCCTGCTCAAGCAGAAGACCGCGATCACCGCCGAAGACCAGCAGGCCTATCTGGATACCTGGCTGTCGATTGGCGAACTGATGGGCATTGAGCCTGCGCTCTTGCCGCGCAACGTCGCCGACGCGAAGGCGCTGACCGCGATCATTGAGCGCCGGCAAGTGGCACCGTCGCCAGAGGGCCGCGAGATGATGGCGGCGCTGCTGGGGATGATGAACGACAACGTGCCTGAAGGCTTCCGCACGCTGCCATCATCGATGCTACGGGAGTTCCTGCCGGACGAGGTAGCGACGTTCCTCGGCGTGCCCAATCACCTCTTCGAGCGGGAGTTGATTTCGCTGGTCGAGCGGCTGGTGCATCCGCTGGTAGCGTTCGCCGATCAGGAAGCACGCCGCCGCGGCGTGATCCGCGCGTTCAGCGTCCACTTGCTGCGCGCGATGACCTCGCTGGATCTGGATGGCCGCGCGCGATTCGCGCTGCCGGAGACATTGAGCCAGGCCTGGCTCCTGGCGCCGGCCGACAGCGAGGAGAGTTTCTGGCGCAAGCTGGCCGAGCGGCGCCCTAGCGCTTCTTAGCAGCGGCCTTGGCACCTTTGGCACCCCTTGCACCGCTGGCACCTAGGGCCTTCGGTGCCCTCATCGTCAACGCGCGCGCGATGATCTTCTTGAACACCTCGCCCGTATCACCGGTCTTCGCCGGCGGGTTGTTCAGCCACAAGTCAGGCGTGCGTCCCTGCAGGATCTCGGCGAAGTCGGCGTTGGGCGTCTTCACGCTGAGTGGCGCGAACTCGGCAATGTCGATCGGTCCCGACCAGTCGTCCTTGTGCTTGATCAACAGCCAGCTGTTGGGCGCGCCCCCGAAGCCGTGGGTCTTCACCAGCACCCACGACCCTTTGAGCTTGTAGCCGTTCAGCCGGAACTTGAGATCGCCCTTGCGAAAGGCCGCGTCGACGTCAACCTCAGGTTCCCAGGTTCCCACGTCCCACAACATGACGATTCCGGCGCCGTAGCCTTCGGGAATCACGCCCTCGAAGGTGCCGTACTCGAGGGGATGGTCTTCCACGTGCATCGCCAGCCGCTTGTCTCGCGAGTCGATCGACGGTCCCTTTGGCACGGCCCACGACAGCAGCACGCCGTCCCATTCCAGCCGCAGGTCGTAGTGGAGGTGAGACGCCAGGTGCTTCTGGACGCAGAAGAACAGGGGCGCGCCAGCCTGCTTCCTTTTCGGCGATGGTTCGCCAGCCGGTTCGGGCGATTTTGTGAAATCCCGTTTCTTTCGGTAGTCGTCGAGCGCCATGACACCGATTGTGCCTGATTTGTGCGCGCCGAACCGATCGGGCGTAAGCTGACCATTACGTGGCATCCCCTTCATGAGCGACCCACTCCTCTGGCATCGCCTGCAGTTCGCTTTCACGATCGTCTATCACTATCTGTTCCCGCAGCTGACGATGGGCCTCGCCTTGCTGATCGTCGTGATGAAGGGGATCGGCCTGCGCACCGGCGACCAGCGCTGGGACGCCGCCGCGCGGTTCTGGATCCGCATCTTCGCCATCAACTTTGCCGTGGGTGTCGTCACCGGCATTCCGATGGAGTTCCAGTTCGGCACCAACTGGGCCCGCTTCTCGCGTATCGCGGGTGGTGTGATCGGACAGACCCTCGCCATGGAGGGCCTGTTTGCCTTCTTCCTGGAATCGAGCGTGCTCGGCCTGCTCGTGTTCGGCGAACGGCGGCTCGGCCGGCGCGGGCACTTTGCCGCCGCGCTGGCGTTGTTCGTGGGCAGCTGGCTTTCCGGCTACTTCATTGTCTGCACCAACGCGTTCATGCAGCACCCGGTGGGCCACGCCGTCGATCCCGACGGGCTGCTGCGGCTGGTGGACTTCTGGGCGTTTGTCCTGAACCCGTGGGCCCTCGCGCAGTATGCGCATACGATGGCGGCCACCGTCGTGACGGCCTCGTTCGTGGTGGCCGCAGTGGGCGCGTGGTACGCGTTGCAACCGGCGCACCTTGACCAGGCATCACGCTTCCTGAAGGTCGGTGTGACCGCCGGGTTGCTCTCGAGCATCGCGGTCGCGTTTCCGACTGGCGACATTCAGGCCAAGCTCGTGGCCCAGTACCAGCCGATCACGCTCGCGGCGATGGAGGGCCGCTTCACCAGTGAGAAGATGGCCGGGATTGTCCTGATCGGCCAGCCGAATCTCGCCGAGCAGCGCCTCGATAACCCCATCATCGTCCCCGGGGTCCTGAGCTTCCTGGCTTACGGCACCTTTCACAGTGAAGTGAAGGGGCTCAATGAGTTTCCCAAGGACCAGTGGCCTGACAACATCGAGCTGCTCTACTACGCCTTTCACGTCATGGCCGGGCTCGGCACGCTGTTGATCCTGACGATGGCGTTGGCGATGGTGTTCGTGTTGAGCGGCAGGCTGCTTGGGCAGCGGTGGTTGTTGTGGGTGCTGCTGCTCGCATTTCCGTTCCCCTACATCGCCACGACCGCCGGGTGGATGACCGCCGAACTCGGGCGGCAACCGTGGCTCGTGCACGGGCTGCTGCGCACGGCCGACGGTTCGAGCCTGACGGTGCACTCGGGCACGGTGCTGTTCACGTTGATCGGCTTCACCGGGCTGTACTTCGTCCTCGGGTTGCTGTACTTGTTCCTGGTGGGACGCCAGATCCATCTCGGACCGGCGGAGGTGCCGCATGGTTGAACTGTGGTTCGCGATCGCCTCCGTCATGCTGGCCACGTATGTGGTGCTCGACGGCTTCGACTTTGGCGCCGGTGCGCTGCACTTATTTGTGGCGAAGACCAACCAGGAGCGGCGCCAGGTGCTGGCCGCGATTGGCCCGTACTGGGATGGCAACGAGGTGTGGCTGCTCGCGAGCGGTGGCGTGCTGTTCCTCGCGTTTCCGCGCGTGCTCGCGTCTGGGCTCTCGGGGTTCTACCTCGCGATCTTCCTGGTGTTGTGGATGCTGATCTTCCGCGGCATCTCGATCGAGTTCCGCAGCCAACTGGCGCAGCCGTTGTGGCGCGCGGCGTGGGACGGGATCTTCGCCGTCTCGAGCTCGGTGTTGCCGGTGCTGTTCGGCGCGGCGATCGGCAACCTGGTGCGCGGCCTGCCGGTGCGGGAGGACGGCTGGTTCTCGCTGGCGCTGTTCACGGATTTCTCGGCCGAGAATCCGGTCGGTCTGCTCGACTGGTACACGGTGAGCGCTGGCGTCTTCGCGTTGGCCGCACTGGCGGCGCATGGCGCGACCTTCCTCGTGTGGAAGACAGATGGGCCGGTGCACGACCGGAGCCGGCGCGCGGCGAAGGTGCTCTACGGCGTGGTGGGGGCGCTGTGGCCGTTGCTGACGATCGCCACGTTCGCCGTGAACCCCGCGATGCTGGCCGCGCTGCCGGCGCGGCCGCTCGCGCTGGTGGCCATCGCGACCGCCATTGGCGGCCTCGCGGCTGTGGTTCTTGGCCTGCGGAAGGGCCGAGACCTCCCGGCGTTCTTGGGGTCGTGCGCGTTCCTGGTGGGCATGCTGGCGGCCACAGCCGCATGCATGTTCCCCGTCATGCTGCGCTCAGTCACGGACCCGGCTTGGTCACTCACCGCGTACAACTCAAGCGTGGCGACCGAGAGCTTGTGGATCGCGCTGCGATGGTGGGGCATCGGCCTGCCGCTCGCGGTACTCTATTTCTACATCGTGTTTCGGCTACACCGGGGAAAGGCCGTCGCGGCCACTGGCCACGACGGCTACTAGCGGAGCAGAACTATGACGCCGGCCAAGGCCGCCGTCTGCGTCGCACCAAACAGCAATCCCCACTTCAGCATCTCAGCGTTGCGGTCAATCATCTCTGACCGCAACCCGCCGAATCCAGCGGCCATCTCGGCGCGCACCTGGCCAAGCTCGGTGGCCATTTCCACACGCAGCTTGCCGAACTCCGAAGCCATCTCCACACGTAGCTTGCCGTTCTCCTCGGTCATCCGCCGTTCGAACCGTTCCGTGACCAACTGGATCACGTCGTCTGAGTGGTCCACCATCACCGCCCCCGCTCGCTGTACGTGTCTGGCATACATAGCTCCTCTACTTTCTTGACCGCTTCGACGACGGTGCCATCGTCGAGTACTGGGTGCAAGAGATAAGCAGCGGGCGGCGAGAGATTTTACAGATCGCAGAATCTGCGATCTCGCTCCGGGAGAGCGAGAGGGTAGAATACGCCTCGATGGCCACTCCAACCGCTCAGGACCGCGCCTTCTTCGGCCACCCTCGTGGCCTCTCGACGCTGTTCTTCACCGAGATGTGGGAACGCTTCAGCTACTACGGCATGCGTGCGCTGCTGCTGCTGTACATGACCGCGCCGCTGTCGGCCGGCGGGCTGGGCTTCGATGCGGCGCAGGGCGGGGCCGTCTACGGCTTGTATACCTCGATGGTCTACCTGGCGACGATGCCGGGCGGGTGGATTGCCGACCGGTTGATTGGGCCGCGCCGCGCCGTTCTCTATGGTGGCATCATCATCGCCGCCGGCCACTTCAGCATGGCGGTGCCCTCGCTGGCCACGTTCTACCTCGGCTTGTTCCTGATCGTGATCGGCACGGGCTTGCTCAAGGGAAACGTCAGCGTGATCGTCGGCAAGCTCTACGGCGCGGCCGACATCCGCCGCGACGCCGGCTTCTCGATCTTCTACATGGGCATCAACCTCGGCGCGTTCCTGGCGCCGCTGATCTGTGGTTACCTCGGCCAGCAGGTCAGTTGGCACCTGGGCTTCGCGGCGGCCGGGTTTGGAATGCTGATTGGCGTGATCCAATATGTGATGGGCAGCAAGAACCTCGGCGATGCCGGCATCGCGCCGGCGCCGGCGCCGACGCCGGCCATTGCCGCGCAGTGGAAGCGGCAGGTGCAGACCTGGGTGGGCGGCGCTGCGGCATTCGTCGTGGTCGTGGGGCTGGCCGTGTACGCGGGCCTGGTCAACGTCTCGGCGACACAAGTCAGCGATGCCGCCGGCGTGTTCTTGTTGCTGGTGGTCGTCGGCTTCTTTGGCTGGCTGATGGTCTCGGGGGGATGGACGCCCGAAGAGAAGAAGCGCCTCTACGTGATCACCGTGCTGTTCTTCGCGGCCTCGCTGTTCTGGTCGGTGTTCGAACAGGCCGGATCGACCTTGAACCTGTTTGCCGATCGCAGCACGCGCAACGAAGTGTTCGGCATGGCCTATCCCAGCAGCTGGTTCCAGTCGATGAACTCGTTCTTCATCTTCGCGTTTGCACCCTTGCTCGCGTGGTTGTGGATCAAGATGGCGGCGGCGGGCACCGAACCGATCAGCCCAACCAAGTTTGCCTTTGGCTTGATCTTTGTCGGCGCCGGGTTCCTGATCCTGGTGATTCCGGCCCGCCTGGCGGAGCAGGGGGCGCTCGTGAGTCCGATGTGGCTCACCGCGACGTACTTCCTGCACACCATCGGCGAGCTGGTCCTCAGCCCGGTCGGACTCAGTGCCATGACGACACTGGCACCCGCCCGCATTGCCGGCCTGATGATGGGCGTGTGGTTCCTGGCGACGTCGGTCGGCAACTTCATTGGCGGCCGCGTGTCCGGTTTCTACGAATCGTTCGCGTTGCCGACGCTGTTTGGCTCGGTCGCGGCGTTTGCCATCGTCGCGGGCTTTATTCTGCTGGCGCTGGTGCCGTCGATCCGGCAATTGCTGCCGGCGCCAGGCAAAGCGGACCAGTAGGCCCGATCCGGCTGGTGGAGGCAACCCCTTCGTGGGGTTGCCTGTGGCTCGCGGGGTAAACTCGTTGTCGTGCGCGTCGTTCTGCTCAGTACCTACGACCTTGGCCGCCAGCCCTTCGGGCTGGCGTCGCCGGCGGCGTGGCTGAGGCGCGCCGGGTTCGACGTGACCTGCGTCGACCTGTCGCGAGAGAAGCTCTCGCCCGACATGGTGGCTGCTGCCGAGTTCGCGGCCTTCTATCTGCCCATGCACACGGCGACACGACTGGCCATGCCGGTGATTGGACGGCTGCGCGCCATCAATCCAGCGATCACCATCGCCGCCTACGGACTGTACGCGCCCCTGAATGAAAGCCTGCTGCGTGACCACGGTGTGTCGATCGTGCTCGGGCCCGAAGCCGAAGGCGATCTGGTCTCCGCGGTTCAGTCTCTGGGCACCTCAGCACCCGAGCACTCAAGCACTTCAGCACCGTTGGCCCGGCTGGCGTTCATCCAGCCAGACCGGAGCGGATTGCCGTCACTGAATCGCTACGCGAGCTTGCAGATGCCCGATGGCACGCGCAAGGTCGTCGGCGCCACCGACGCCACGCGGGGATGCAAGCATCGGTGCCGGCATTGCCCGATCGTGCCGGTCTATGACGGCCAGTTCCGGGTCGTCGCCGTGGACGTCGTGCTGGCCGACGTGCGCGCGCTAGTGGCGCAGGGCGCCACCCACATCACGTTTGGCGATCCAGATTTCTTCAACGGCCCGACGCATGCCCGCAAGCTGGTCGAGGCGCTGCATGTCGAATGGCCCGCGCTGACCTACGACGCGATCATCAAGGTCGAGCACCTGCTGCAGCATCGCGAGCTGCTGCCGTTACTGGTTCGCACCGGCTGCCTGTTCATCACGAGCGCGGTGGAGTCGGTGGACGATGAGGTGTTGGCGAAGCTCGAGAAAGGGCATACCCGGGCCGGCTTCTACGCGGCGGCTGCCTTGTGCCGCGCCGCCGGGCTGACGCTGGTCCCCACGTTTGTGGCCTTCACGCCGTGGACCACGCTCGATGGCTATCGCGACTTGCAGGACGTGGTCGAAGCGGTCGGCCTCACATCGCATGTCTCGCCGGTGCAGTGGGGCATTCGCCTGCTGGTGACATGGCAATCGCGGTTGCTCGAACTGGAGGACATCAAGAAGGTCATTGGTCCGTTTGACCAGAAGACCTTGACGTTTCCGTGGCGCCATACCGATCCGCGCGTGGATGAGCTTCAACGGCACATGATGGAGCTGGCCTCGGCCCCCCGGCTTCGCACCGACGTTCCTTACCTGAACGAACCCTGGTACTGTTGAGCAGAGCCCACCGCAGAGCAGGTTGCTCTGCTATGACCCTTCGACTCGACGTCCTGCTCGCGAGGCTCGCATGACGTCTCGCTCAGGACCGGCCCTTCGACTCGACGTCCTGCTCGCGAGGCTCGCATGACGTCTCGCTCAGGACCGGCCCGTGTGCTCTTGCTGGCGACGACCACTGGTTACCAGACGCGCATGTTCGCGGAGGCCGCCTCGGCGCTCGGCGTGGAGATCGTCTACGCCACCGATCGGTGCGACCACCTTGAGGACCCCTGGCGGGATGGCGCCATTGCCGTGCGGTTTCACGAAGAGTGGCGGTCGGTGGATGTCGTCCTGAAGGCCCTGGAATCGCGCCCCGTCTCGGGTGTGATGGTGGTGGGGGATCGTCCCACAGTGCTCGCGGCGCAGCTGACGCGCCTGTTGGGCCTGGCCGGTCATCCGCCTGAGGCCGCAGTCGTGACGCGCGACAAGCGGTTATCTCGCGCGCGGCTCATGGCCGCGGGACTGCCGGTGCCGGAGTTCTTCGCGGTGCCGGCGACCGTTGATCCCGTGACGTTGCTGTCGCGCGTGACGTTTCCGGTGGTACTGAAGCCAACGGTCTTGTCGGGCAGCCGCGGCGTCATTCGCGCCGATGATGGGCTGAGTTTTGTGACGGCGTTTGGCCGCGTGCGGCGCTTGCTGGCCTCAACCGACGTTCGCGAGCTGCACGATTGCGAGTCGGACGTGATTCAGATCGAGTCGTACATCCCGGGTGCCGAGTATGCCGTCGAGGGAATCCTTGAGCACGGTCGGCTGCAGACGCTGGCAATCTTTGATAAGCCGGATCCCCTGGAGGGGCCGTTCTTCGAGGAATCGATCTACGTCACGCCGTCGCGGGCCGAGGCCGGCATTCAACAGCAGATCACCGACATGGTCGCGCGGGCGGCACACGCCATCGGCCTGCACCACGGCCCGGTTCATGCGGAGTGCCGCGTCAACGACCGCGGCGTGTACGTGCTTGAAGTGGCGGCACGGCCGATTGGCGGCCTGTGTGCGAGAGCCCTGCGATTCGTGACACCTGGTGCACCGTCGATTGGCCTCGAGCAGTTGCTGTTGCGCCACGCGCTGGGGGAGTCCGCAGCGGAGTGGACGCGTGAATCCGAGGCGTCGGCCGTGATGATGGTGCCGATCCCTCGCAGCGGCGTGTTCCGCGGCGTGACGGGCGTGGACGAGGCCAAGGCAGTGGCCGGGATCGATGACGTGCTGGTCACGGCAAAGCCCGACCAGCACCTGCTGGCGCTACCTGAAGGGGCGAGCTACCTGGCTTTCATCTTCGCGCACGCGCCCACCCCGCAAGCCGCGGAGCAGGCGGTGCGCGCGGCGCACGCCTGCCTGCGCGTGACGATCGATCCGTGGCTGGAGGTTCTAAAACCGTAAATCTGTGTCTTACTTGGCTTGCTGCGGCACGAAGTCGGGCGGCAGGGCCGAGCCGGCGCCGAAGAAGAAATCCTCCATGTGCGTACGGATCACTTCCTGGCCTTCCTTCTGCCAGGGCATCACGCGGTATTCGTTGAGGATCATCTTCTGCCGCTCTTCCCAGAGCTTCCAGGCTTCCGCTGAGACGTTCTCGTAGACACGCTGGCCGATCTCACCTGGCCATGGCGCGGCGTCGAGTCCCGGCATCTCCTTCTGGAACTTCACGCAAAACACCTTGCGTCCAGACTTGTTAGTCACCTGATCGTTGGCCGGGCCAGTCGGCCCCCCGCACATGCTCATGGCTTGCGCCTCCGGGTTCAATCTTACTCCGGCGCCGGCCAGCGGGGTACCTCTTGCCGGGGGGCACTGCTTGTCGGGAGGGCATTGCCTGACGGGAGGGCGCTCCTTGACGGGAGGGTGATCCGTCGAAATCGCCGCTTCGAGCCCGCGCAATTGACCGTCGCCTACTGACCGACTAAGCTTCGGCCGGGATCGAGTATCCGGGGTATCCAGATCGGCCCATTGCTGGTTTAGGCAGCCGACACCAAACACAAAGGCCAAGATAGTTGCAGACCTGAGTCTTACCCAACAAGATGCGGACGCGCTTCTCGCTATGGAGAAGCATCGGGTTGACGACACCGCGTACGACTACCCAAGTCTGGGGGGCTCGCTCCGCGTGCCCCTTCAGAGCACCGATCGCCGAGAAGCCTTTGTCCTAGACATCACAAGAAGCCAGATCAACCTCGCGAAGGGCACGTACCAGAATCGGTCGCGTGCCGTCGTTATCCTGGCTCGCCTCGATTTCGGCGGCGCCCCGCATCGGAATCCAGACGACGCCGAGATCCCGTGTCCCCACCTTCACGTCTATCGCGAAGGATTCGGTGATCGTTGGGCAATCCCGCTGCCTCCAGACCGGTTCAGCGACGCTGGCGATCCATGGCTGCTCCTGTTAGAGTTCATGCAGTTCGTGAACATCACCCTCCCTCCGGACGTTCGCAAAGGTCTATTCACGTGATTGAAGAAGTCCGCGGGTTGCTCGATCAATACGCGCAGTGGGTTCGAGATAAGAGCGTACTCAGAGAGCTCAGCGATGAGTACGTCCAGATCACGACACCGTATCTGGATCGGCACAACGATTACACGCAAATCTACGTGCGCCGAGATAACGGAGGATTTATCCTCACTGACGGCGGCGAGACGGTTCAGGACCTACGCGCCTCAGGTTGCGATCTTGAGACGACAAAACGCAAGGACCTTCTAACAGCTGCGCTCAACGGCTTCGGCGTTCAGCGCGACGGGGACACCCTTCTCGTCAAGGCATCCGCGCAGAGTTTCCCCCTGCGGAAGCACAACCTCGTTCAAGCCATCCTCGCAGTAAACGACCTGTTCTACCTGGCAGTGCCGGTCGTCGCGAGCCTATTCCTCGAGGATGTGACAGCGTGGCTCGAGCTTCACGACATCCGCTTTACTCCAAACGTCAAGTTCACCGGCCGAACCGGGTACGACCACACGTTCGATTTCGTGGTTCCGGCGTCTCCGTCTCGTCGGGCGCCGGAACGCCTGATCAGAGCCGTCAACCGGCCCAGCCGAGACCTCGCCGAGGCATTGGCGTTCTCATGGGTAGATACGAAGGAGGTCCGGCCTGCCCTCTCGACGTTCTACGCACTTCTCAACGACGAGGGTCGGCAGCCATCTCCGGCGATCGTTGACGCTCTGAGAAGCTATGACATTGTTCCTGTTTTGTGGAGTCACCGTGACGAAGTCCGACAGGAACTCGCGGCGTAGTCACTCCCGACAAGAAGTGCATCCCGGCTAGAATCAGCAACTGTGGAGCCCGAGGAACGACACCGGAACTGCTGGTATGGCCGCCGCACGGCTGACCTGCCCGAGGACATTGGCTCGCACACCATCGTCGACGGCGAGTTGGTCTACTGCGCTCACCCCATGTACTGGCCCGTCGTCCGCTACGAGTTCGACCTTCGCAATTGCGAGGACTGTGACGTCTTCAAGGCCCGCCGCACTGAACGTCCGGCCGGATCCTAGCGAGCCGGCGCGAAAAAGTCGTCCTGCTTGTAGGTGTGCACGCGCCGGTAGCCACGCGCCTCCAGGAACTTGATGATGTCGGTGCGCTTCGGTTCTTCCTCGTTGTGTTCGATGGCCATGGCGCCGAATCGATACTTGTCGAAGGGGATGCCGCGCAACGCATCGAGCTCCGCCCCTTCAATGTCCAGGCTGAGGAAATGAATGAAGGCGGGCGCCTTGGTCCGCTCGAGCACCACGCCCAGCGTGACCGTCGTCATTTCAACCGTCGGCGCCTTTGAGGCTTCGTCCTTCCACTTCCCGAGGGTGTTGGCAATGCCGCCGAGCCCGTCGTGAGTGTGAAACAACACCTTCTTGCCGGCCTCGTCCGAGACCACTTCCTTGATCATCTGGCAGGTGCGTCCCTCCATGGCGGTGGGGAAGGGATCGACGCAGATGCCGGTCCAGCCCCGATCCTCAAGGGCGCGCGTGTTCGAGCCGAGCTGGCCATGGCCCGACCCCACGTCGAGAAACACGCCGTCGTGCACATCAGGGAACATGGCCTCGGCCACCCACTTGTCCTGGCCGATCTCCGACGGGTAAGGCGGGTTGCCAAGCGATTCTTGAATCGCGATGGCGAAGGCGCGACCAAACGGCAACTGGCAGCATCGCCTATTCTCTTGGAGATAGCCGGCCAACGCCTGGCCTCGCGGGCTGAAGAACGCGGCCGCAGCAATCAGCGGCAAGGCGATCGCCAGGACGATTCCGAGCTTCGATTTGGACATCATCGGATTGTATTGATCCTCGGCAGTATCCACCCCGCCTGTAGCGATTCAATGCACATGCATGGGCTGGCGCCTATTTTGTAACTGAGTGTCACTTCCTAAATTATTGATAAATAACATCTTATTCGATCGCCAAGTCGGTTGAGCTGGCACGCGATTCGCTTAGGAGACGGTAGGAATTAACCGTCTTCGACCAGGAGGTCACCGTGTTTGAGATTCGAAAGGCCCGACGGGGATTCGCCTCGATGTCAGCAGAGAAGCAGCGCGAAATTGCCAGCAAGGGCGGCCGTGCCGCTCACGCCAAGGGCACCGCGCATGAATGGTCGGCCGACGAAGCCCGCCGCGCCGGACGCAAGGGTGGCCAGGCCAGCCGAGGCGGACGGGGCAAGCTTCCGTCAATCGCGTAGTTTGTCAGCACATTTGTAAGAACCCGCTCTCGGGAAGAGAGAAGTGTCGCAGCCAACTACCCCTGGCCGGCACTTCTCACTTCTCACTTCCGGCCTTTCGCTGCCACTGTTTCGCTTTTTTCTACCTGCACGCGCGCATCGTTGAAGCAGGCGCCGCCGCCCAGATCCGACAAGGTATCCGGCGACAGCGCATTCGACGTGTAGCCGTTGGCGGTGTGACGACGCCACACCCCCTTGGGCATGGCGACCGTGCCCGGTCGCAGCAGGTGCGTGAGATGCGCCTTGATGCGGACTTCGCCCAGCGCATTCCACATCCGCAGCGAATCGCCCTCTTCGATGCCGCGCGCCGCCGCATCGTCAGGATTGATGTCGAGTCGCACTTCCGGTCTGGTCAACTCGCCGAGGGTCGAACTGATGGTTCGGTCGCTGCCGGGCGAAATCAGCGCCAGAGGAAACTCACGGGTCGCGGGGTCGGCCTGGAAGCCGTACAACCCGAG
>Ga0163144_10004687_pt1 | contig 30721 bp, 30 predicted proteins | sample OliLak19BULKMAT1_FD_123175 | JGI IMG/M metagenome (GOLD analysis project Ga0163144, IMG submission 123175) | Freshwater microbial mat bacterial communities from Lake Vanda, McMurdo Dry Valleys, Antarctica - Oligotrophic Lake LV.19.BULKMAT1 | ecosystem: Environmental > Aquatic > Freshwater >... | reverse complement strand
GCCCTGTTGCAGTGGGGGACGGAGGAGCAGCGCCAGCGCTGGCTGGTCCCGCAGGCGCGGGGCGAGAAGCTCGCCACCTTCGGCCTGACCGAGCCCGGCGCGGGCACGGATGCGGGCAATCTCCAGACGACCGCGCGACGCGACGGCGCCTCGTACCGGCTCAACGGCCAGAAGATCTGGATCTCGCTCGCCGATCTGGCGGACCACTTCCTCGTCTTCGCGAGCGTAGACCGGTCCAAGAAGCACAAGGGCGTGACCGCGTTCCTCCTGGAGCGCGGCATGGCGGGCCTGACCACGGGGAGCCTCCACGGCAAGCTCGGCATCCGGGCCGGCAACACCGGGCTCATCAACCTCGACGATGTCGTCGTCCCGGCCGAGCACCGTATCGGCGAGGAGGGCGAGGGCTTCCTCATCGCGATGAGCGCCATCGACCAGGGGCGGTTCACCGTCGCGGCCGGCGCGGTCGGGCTCGCCCAGGCCTGCCTCGACGCCTCGGTCGCGTACGCGCATGAGCGCCAGACCTTTGGGGTGGAGATCGGTCAGCACCAGCTGGTCAAGCAGATGATCGCGAAGATGGCCGCGGGCACGGAGATCGGACGACTGCTCGTCTGGCGCGCCGCATGGCTCAAGAACCAGGGCCGGCGCAACACGCGTGAGACGTCGCTGGCGAAGTGGCATGCCACCGAGCACAGCGTCCAGGCCGCGCTCGATGCCATCCAGATCCACGGCGCCAACGGCTATTCGAACGAGTTCCCGGTGGAGCGCTACCTGCGCAACTCGAAGGCCGCGGTCATCTACGAGGGCACGAGCCAGCTGCACACCCTCCTCCAGGCCGACTACGCGATGGGCTACCGCGAAGATCGACCGCTGCGTTGCGAGCCATGGCCGGCCCAGGGCTGGGACCGCCCGCCCGGCTAGTCAGGTTGGCCGGGCCGCTCAGCCGGGCCGCGTGGCCGGGCCGCGCTTGCCGGGTGTCGGCTCACGCTCGGGGATCGAACTAGCCCCTGAGCGGCTGCGCGCCCGGTGCATGGACGCTCCCAGCACAGGATGGATCGATAGGTGCGATCACCAGGCAGCGAGCGCGAACTTGTCGACGAGGATTCCGCGTGCATGGTCGCGGTCACGCTCGATCATCGGTCAAGGTCTCCGCCGAGCGTCACGATCGGTTCTCCGTCGCCCCTTCGCGACAGCCCCAGTGCGTTGGGCGACCATGCAGCGGGTGCTCGTTGGGTCAAGCCTCTCGGGCAGCCCGACGCGACCGACCGCCCGACGCGCCACGCGCCCGACGCGGCGTGATCGGCGGCCCTTACGTGGCTGACACGTCGCTGTTTCCGACCGGTTTCCGACCGGTTCCCGACCGCTCTCGGCGTCAATCCGATGCTGACCGTGAGGGCCCTGGCGAGACGGGTCGCGCGGACGGTGCAAGCGGAAGGCTGATCCCGCGCGACGCCCTGGGGGCCGTCATCCGGCCGCGTGCCGTGACGATGAGCGCGACCGCAACCACGATCACGGCACCCGCCACGAGGGTCCGCGATTCGACCGGCTCGCGCAGGATGAGCGCACCCAGGACGACCGCCACGACCGGGTTGACGTATGCGTACGTGGCCACGAGCGGGAGTGGGGCGACCCGCAGGAGCCAGCCGTAGGCGGTGAAGGCGAGCAGGCTGCCGATGACCGCGAGATACAGGAACGCGGCGAGGGACGACGCGGAGAACGAGGACGGATCGACCCGACCGAACTCGCCGGTGAGCGCCGCCATCGCCAGGAGCACGAGACCGCCGGTCACCATCTGCGCCCCGGTCGCGACGAGGGGGCCACGCGGCAGGACGGCGCGATGGGACGCGAACAACGAGCCCAGCGACCAGGCGATCGGCGAGATGACGATGGCCGCAAGGCCGGCCGGATCCAGGGCGCCCGTCGTGCCGAGGGCCGTGGGGTCGACAAGGATGACCACGCCGGCGAACCCGACGACGATGCCGACGACCGCGATACGGGGCAGTCGCTGGCCCAGGAACAGCCGCCCGAAGATCGCCACCCAGACCGGCATCATCGCGATGAGCAACGCGGTGATCCCGGACGGGATGGTCTGCTCGCCCCAGGCGACCATGCCCATGCCGCCTCCAAGGAGCAGTGTCGCCACGATCGCCGTGTCGCGCCATTCCCGGCGGGTGGGCACGACGAACTCGCGGCCGGCCCGGATGACGGTCCAGGCGAGGAGGGCACCACCAGCCAGGAGGAACCGCGTCCCGGCCATCAGGAATGGCGGGATGGTGTCGACCGCGACGGAGATGGCCAGGTACGTGGAGCCCCAGACGAGGTACAGGACGAGCAGGCCGAGCCCGACCGACCTTCGATCAACGGACGGGCGCGGTGGTGTCGTTGGCATAGGGGAGTGGTCCAAGCGGGGATGATACCCGCCGCAGCCGGAGCTGGACTGCCGCTCTCGTCAGGCGGCGGACGCGATCGTGGCCACGGGCCGACAGACCTTGCACGGTCGGTAGCCGGCAGCCGCAGCGTCGGCCAGCGACCGGAACGGGCGCCGGTTGCGCTCCAGCATGTGGCGTCCCGTCCGGCACGACGGCCAGCACACGATCCGGGTGGAGGCGCAGCCGACCAGCCGCTCACCGCGCCTGGCGGCGTCCTCCATGGCCTCCGGGTCCAGGCCTTCCGTGGCGAGGATGGTCCGCTTGTTGCTCGGTCCGCCCAGCGAATACTGGCCGATGGAGCCATCCGTGCGGACGACCCGATGGCACGGAACGATGAGCGGCACCGGGTTGTGGCCCAAGGCCGTGCCGACCGCTCGGACCGCCCGCGGTCGACCGATCTCCGCAGCCACCCATCCGTACGGCCGGACCTCGCCGCGCGGGATCTCCAGGGCCTTTCGCCAGACATCCTGCTCGAAGGGCGTGTGGCCGCGCAGGTCGAGATCGATGCGGACGCGCCGGTCGCCCCCGAGGCGTCGGGCGATCGCTCCAGCCAATCGCTCCGGGACGCTGGCCGCGGCGAACGCCGGCCGGCCGGTCAGCGCCAGGTGACGCCCCTCGAACGCGGCGGCGTCCCCGGCGAGATCCACCATCGCGACCCCAAGGCCGTTCCAGGCCACCACGAGCGTCCCGACCGGCGAGTCGAGGACGGCGTATCGGTCGGCGAGCCCCGTCTCCACGAGAACCGCCGGCCGGAGCGTCGGTGGGGCGACGGCGCCCAGCGTGGACAGGGCTGCCGCGAAGGCGTCGGTGGTGGGATCGGCCATCGGGTTCGCCCGGCCGGGCTGGATTGTCATGCGCTCATCTCCTGGAATTCGCGACGCGTGTCCGCCTCGAGCATCGTGCGCAGGAGCGCGATCCCGCGGTGGACCTGGGCCTTGACCGTCCCCTCGGGTCGACCAAGCACCGCGGCAACCTCCGGGTAGGAGAGGCCGTCGACGTGGCGGAGGACGATGACCGTCCGGTAGGCCGTCGGCAGTGCCAGGAGGCGAGCCGACCAACGTTCGCGGTCGTCCCGCCGTTCGGCGATGTCGAGTGGGCCGTTCCCGGGTGGCGTCCCGGGCTCGATGGGCAGGGCTACCGGTCCGTCGAGGGTCAGGGGTGGCGCACCGCGCGCCGCCCGCCGCAAGGCCGTCGACCGGCACAGGTTGAGCACGATCGTGGTCAGCCAGCCGCGCAGTCGGAGATCGCGGATCCGCGCCGCCTCATACCCGGCCATGGCGCGATAGGCGCGCACGAGCGCGTCCTGGGCGGCCTCCTCCGCGTCGCGCGGGTCGCCCAGTACCCGCAGCGCGATCGTGTACAGGCGATCCTGGTGCGCGAGCACGACGGCCTCGAACGAGCCATCCAGATCGCGGGCGAGGTCGGCGGTCAGGCGGGCGTCGGCATCCATCAACGACCAGAACCATGGGCCGGTCGGAACCGTTGCATGTCTGAACGGTACCCCGGTCGACTCGTGTCGCGAGGGGCTGACATCGTGCGACAATCGAGCCATGGGCCATGACGACCGCTTCGACGACCTGATCGCCAGCCTTGGCGGGTTCCATCGCTCCTGGTTGGTGTACCTCGGCATCGAACTCGGGCTGTTCGCCCAGATACGCTCCGCTGGCCGGGCTGGCCTCACGCCGTCCGAGCTCGCGGCCGCGACCGGAACGGCGGCCGTCGCCGTGCAGGCCTGGTCGTGGGCGTCGGATGCGCACGACCTGACGACCTACGAGGACGGGCGACTCACCATCGACGACGACGTGGCGGCGATCCTGCTCGACGACGACCGCGCCGACTTCCTGGGGGGACAGTTCGTGCATGCCGCGGTGGCCTCCATGGACTGGGGCGGGATGGTCGACTTCTTCCGGAGCGGGACGCCGATCGGCGCGCGACCGGACCGGTACCGAGCGGCCATCGAGCGCCTGACTCGCCAGGACATCGCGGTGTTCTTCCAGGAGGCCCTCGCGGCCCTGCCGAATCTCGTCGCGGACCTGTCGCGCGGCGGGCGCGTCGTCGATGTCCACTGCGGCGGTGGACGTTGGCTGGTGGCGATGGCGCGTCGATTTCCTGCGCTGGACCTCGTCGGCGTCGAGTTCGAGGCAGACTCCGTCAGTCGGGCGCGGGCGACCATCCAGACGGAGGGTCTGACGGACCGGATCACCATCCGCGAGGCGAAAGCGACGGAGCCGGGCGCGATCGGCGACTGCGATCTGGCCTACTTCCAGTACGCCCTGCACCAGCTCCACGACGCCCCGGCAGTGCTCCGAGCGGCATGGGCCGCCCTGCGCCCCGGTGGCCGGCTGCTCGTCCTGGACTGGCCGCTGCCGTCGGGCTCGGACGAGTCCCGGACCCGGCACGGCGAATTGATCGCCGGCGTCCAGCTGGATGAATTGTTCCAGGGCACGGCGCTTGTAACGCGCGAGCAGTTCCTGGCCTGGTTCGCCGCCGCAGGACTCCCGACGCCAGAAGCGATCGACCTGCCGTCGGGAGCCGCCGTCTTCGTCGTCGAGCGGGCGGCCTGACCGGTCGCCGTGGGCGCGCCCTGGGATCTAGCCGGTGACCTTGATGGTTCCGGTCATCTTGGGATGGATCCTGCAGTGGAACGGATAGTCGCCGGCGGCGCTGAAGGTCAGGCCGGCGGAGGCGCCCTGGGCGATGTTCTCCGTGGTGCACGAGTCGTCGTCCAGGGTGGCCGTATGCGGAGCGCTGTCCTCGTTCGTGAATCCGATGACGTCGCCGACCTTGGCGTCGACCGTGCTCGGGAAGGCGAAGTCCTTGATCGCGACGGTGACCGTGGCAGGCCCCGTCGACGGAGCGCAGGCGCCGCCGGCCACGACCGATGGGGCTGCGGATGGCGCTGCGGACGGGGCGACCGAGGCGGGTGCCTGCGAGGTCGTGCCGGCGCTCGGCGCGGTCGATGCGCCACCACCCGAACAAGCGGCCACGGTCAGCATGGCGGTCATCCCCAGGACAGACAGCAGGCGACGATGCATGGGTTTCCTCCTCGTGGCGCCGGTCGGCACCTTCCACCTGGGACTACGCTCGTACCCGGCCGCCGGTTTCGCATGGTTCCTGGGTGACGTACCCGACCGATGCGGCGACCGTCCGCCGTCTCCTGCTTCATGAGGCCACGGTCCATGCCATCCCAGGTCGGCGCCTGACCGATCTTGGCGACGCCATCCTGCTCCTGGACCCGAGCGATCCGGAACCGTTCTGGAGCCGCCTGGCCGGTGTTCGGTGGCCGACCCACGCGGAGGCCTTCGACCGACGTCTGACGGAGGTCGCGGTCCTGTTCGCCACGATGGCCCGACAGCCCCACGTGTGGGTCTCGCCGCCCCACGACACGCCCCATGATCTGGCGGAGCGCCTCGCCGCAAACGGCTTTCACGACGTCGGCCGGGGCCTGCTCATGGTCGTTTCGGACGGGACCGACGCCCGAGCGGCCCTGACCCGCGGCCAGGCCGCAGACGTCGTCATCGAGCGGTTCGTCGGGGGCCCCGGACCGCGGCCGGATCGGGTCGGGGACGCCATCGTGGATGTGCTGATCGACGCCTTCAACGTTGATCCGGAGCGTCGAGCCGGGGTCGTGGCGGAGACCCTCGCCTCGCTGGCCGATGTGCGCTTCATGCACTACCTGATCACCGTCGGCGACGTCCCGGCCGCGGTCGTCCGTCGGGCGACGTTTGACGGCGCGACCTACCTGTCGTCGATCGGCACGGCGTCGTGGGCGCGGGGTCGTGGGCTGGGTCGGCTGGCGACCGCCACGGCGACGTTGGATGGCCTGGCTGCCGGGAGCCGCTGGGTCCACCTGGGCGTCTTCGCCGACAACGATCCGGCGATCGCGCTCTACCGGCGCCTGGGTTTCGCGATGAGTGGCGCGCCCGGCCCGGACATGGTCTTCTTCGCCTGATGGTGCACTCGACGCCCATCCTGGCGGTCGGCTGGGCGACGGTGGAACTGGATCGAGCAGCGGATGAACTCGCCTCGCTGTTGCTGCCCGGAACGTCGTTCCTGCCCGGCCAGCCGTCGGTGCACCTGGGCGCTCGATGTCGGATCGGGCGGGTCGCACCGATCCACGAGGGCGAGCTGGCCCCGACGGTGATCCTGCTCGAGGCGTCGACGGAAGGCCGGCTGGCGGCCACGCTGGCCCGCCACGGGGAAGGCTGGTGCGTCACCTGGGTGTCTGTGACCGCTGGCACCATCGGGGCCATGGCGAACCCGGACGATGCGGCCCTGCCCGGGTCGGCGCCACCCGTGTCCGCCCTGCGTCCGGGACCACTCGGGCTGGAGCGGCTGGTCCTGCGCGGACCCATCGGTGGGCCGCACCGCCTCATCGTGTCGACCGTTACCATCGGACCATGACCGACACCGCCCTGACCATCCGCCCAGCCACGATCGCCGACGCCGACGCCATCGCCACCCTGTTCACCGACGAGGGGTACCCGGCCGGCCCGAGCGATATCACGACACGCCTTGGCCGCTTTGCCTCCCCGGCTGCCCGGGTGCTGGTCGCCGAGCACGAAGGGACCGTGCTCGGGTTCATCGCCCTCCATGCCATCCCGCGCTTCGAGCACGACGATCACATCGTCCGGATCCTGGCATTGGTCGTGGACCCCGGTGCTCGGGAACGTGGGGTCGGACGCGCCCTGATGGCAGAGGCGGAACGGATCGCCGTGGAACTTGGCGCCGCGTTCACGGAGATCACGGCGGGCCACCATCGTCCGGAGGCGCGGCGCATGTATGAATCGCTGGGCTACGACTCGACCGTGGCCGCGTACCTCCGGAGGAAGCTCTGACCGAGCCCACGTTCCCGCGGCTTCGCCTCCGCGAGGGGGCCTCTGAACTGCTGGATCTGCCCTGGGAGCGAGCTCTGGGTAGCTGGGCCGGCGATGAGATCGCCGGCGCGTCCGGGATGCGGTTCCGGGAGCTGCCGGTGGGTCCTTCCCGACACCTGGTGCGCTTCCTGGTCAGCGATCGACGGACCTACGCCCTCAAGGAAGAACCGAGTCTGGTCGCGACTCGCGAGTTCGAGGTGCTGCGCCACCTGGAGACGCTCGGCCTGCCGGCCGTCAAGGCGGTGGGCATCGCCGACGCCCCCGAGCGGGCCAGCGCGATCCTGGTCACCGAGTACCTGGACTTCTCCATCCAGTACCGGCGCCTGCTGATGCGCTTCCCCCTGGGCCCGGGGCCATACCGCGACCGGCTGCTGGACGCGATGGCCTGGCTCCTGGTGGACCTCCACCGGGCCGGCGTCTATTGGGGCGATTGCTCGCTTGCCAACACCCTCTTCCGACGTGACGGCGACAAGATCCAGGCCTTCCTCGTGGATGCCGAAACGAGTGAGATCCACCCGAGCCTGTCTGACGGGCAACGCGGCTACGACCTGGATATCCTGGTCGAGAACGTCGCCTTCGGGCTGGCCGACCTCGGCGCCATGCAGGATCGCCCGGATGCCTTCGACGACGCTGTCGATGCGGTGGAGACCGTACACGCCCGATACGCGGCGATCTGGGATGAGCTCCACCTGGAGCCCGAGCTCTCCCCGGACGATCGGCACGCGGTCCGGGCTCGCGTCCGACGGCTCAACGAGCTGGGCTTCGCCGTCGATGAGATCTCGCTGGAGCCGGCGGCCGGCCGCCACGACCGGGTCCGCCTCCGGGTCGCCGTCGCCAACCGGCGTTTTCACGCCCGCGAGCTGGAGCGCCTGACCGGCCTCGTCGCCCTGGAGGGCCAGGCCCAGTTGCTGCTGAACGATCTGCACGAGTACCGCGCGTGGCTCGAATACTTCGATCACCGGGCGGTCGACGAGCGCGAAGGCGCCGACCGCTGGCTGGGCGAGGTCCTGGCGCCCAGCCTGGCGGTTCTGGTACCGGCGATCGGACCTGCCCGCGACGCCGTGCAGGCCTACTGCGACGTCCTGGAGCAGAAATGGATCCTGTCTGAGCTCGTGGGCACCGACGTGGGCCTCCAGGCGGCGATCGATTCGTACCTTGGGCTGGGCGCACCTGCGCCCGAATCGGACGGCGGTGCGGCAGGGCTGCCGGTCGCCCTCGACCTGGAATGGGGGACCGAATCGGACGTTGACCTGGAACCGGCCATCATCGACGATCCGTTCGAGGTCCAGGCGGGGGGCGCGGAGGCGGGAACGGCGTCCGATAGCATGAAGCCATGAGGGGGACGCCATGACCACGACCGCCATCTCGACCGACGTGGGGAACCCGGAACCACTCGAGCTACCAGCGCTCCTCGTGGACGATGTCGTCGAAGGGCTTGCGGCCACCGGCCTTCGGAGGCCGGGTGAGGTCGTCCGGATTCGCCGGATAGCCGAACGAGAGCAGGTATTCGCAATGGTGGTCGACCGGGTAGCCGAGTAGGCGGCGCGCCTCGTCGTGTTGGTACACGGTCGCCGGGACACTCCCGATCCCCAGTTCCCAGGCGGTCAACATCATCGCGTCGGCCGCCTGGCCAAGGTCGAACATGACCGACAGCGGCGCGTCCGCGGCCACGGGGTCGGGGGTGACCAGCGCGATCCCCGCCGCCGCCCCGGCCAGGTGACCGGCCCACGGTCCAAGGGTCGAGAGCTCACGGAGATGATCCCGATCGCGGCAGACGATGAACGACCATCGCTGCAGGTTCTTGGAACTGCCCGCCCTGCGACCGGCCCGAAGGATCCGCTCCAGGTGGGCTTCGTCGAGCGGTCGATCGGCGAAGGTGCGGATGACGCGCCTCGTGGAGATCGCGTCCCAGACGGGATCGCGCTCGGTCACGGGTGGGGCTCCGGGTCGCCGGTCGCGCCGAGCGTGACGGGAGTCGCTTCGGCCGCCGGACGGGTCGCTCCGGGCCTGGCCACGTCTGCGAGCGCCCGGAAGCCCCCGGGCGTCGCTTCCACGGCAGCGAATGGGAGCTCGCGGTCGGGGGTGCGCTCGGCACGTGTCGCCTCCGCGATCCGGCCGGCCTCAGCCGGGTCCAGTGGCCCGCCCAGGGCGCGAGCGAGGAAGCCCGCGACCGCCTGGCGGTAGGCCGGATACTCGTACAGCCACGAATGCTGGCCACCCGGGATCGTCAGTGTCTCGACCGGGGCGGCGTCCGGTTCCGTGCGCGCGGCTCGCGCCGCGCCGGCCAGTCGTTCCATGTGGGCGACCGGCACCACGGCATCCTCGTCGCCATGGGTCAACAGGATGGGCCCGGTGTATCGGGCGATGGCGGCGGTCGCCGAGATATCCGGTACTCGATGGCCACGAGGCGCCAGATAGACCCGGGTCGTCAGCCACGCGAGCGGGTAGGCGATCAGGTCCGGGATCGGGAGGCTGGCCAGCCGGAACGTGATGCGGGTCAGTCGCAGCGGGTCCGCCGGTGTGGACGTCGCCACGATGGCAGCGACGCGCGGGTCGGCCGCGGCGGCCAGGATCGTGCCGACCGCACCCATCGAGTGGCCGGCCAACGCCCCGATGGTCACCTCGTCCCTGGCCAGCAGCGCGTCGAACGTCGCGAGCGCGTCCAGGCCGAACTCGCCGGCGCTGATCGGCAGCGTCTCCGGCGGGTTGGCACCGTGGCCGCGGACATCGATGGTCAGGCAGTGGAAGCCCGCCGCGTGCAGGAAGACCGCGTTCGGGAGGGTGCGATCACGCGCGGACTCCCAGCCGTGAACGAGGGCGACACCCGGCCCCGGCGCGCCACCCCGGGCGGGGATGAACCATGCCGGCAACTCGATGTCTCCCGAGCGCACCGTCGTCGATTCGAAGGGCAGATCCAGGTCGGCCGGCGTGAGACTCGGCGGGTGCTGCCGTGGATACCCCGCCCGCTGTCGATAGACGAGCGCGAACCGGTACGCGAGGCCCAACGGTGCGGCGGCAAGGGCGGCGATCACGCCGGCCCGATGGACGATTCCCATGGGCGCAAGGGGAATGCACGGACGCCGACCTGTCAAGCGGCGCCCCTCGCGTGGACGCGGATACACTGGCCGCGTGGTCAAGCGCGATCCGCATGCAGTGCTGGGCGTCGAGCATGGCGCCGATGCCGCGGCCATCAAGGCCGCCTGGCGGCGCCTGGCCCGGTCCAACCACCCGGACCTGACCGGCGACGATCCCGCGGCCTCTGGCGCCGCGACCCGGCGCATGGCGGAGATCAACGACGCCTACGCGGCCCTGACGCGAGAACCCGAGGGAGATCGACCGCCAACCGCCGATGGCACCGAGTTCGGAGCGGACGAACAGCGTCGTCCCGGCGGTCCACCGCGACCGCGGCCCAGTCGACCGGTCACCGGCAGGGTGGATACCACCGCCAGTTTCCGGCCGCGCGATCAGCGTTCCGCCGCGAGCGGCGCGAGTGGGACGGGTCCCTCCGCAAAGGCGGGCACCGAGTGGGCGGGGCCGCTGTCGGGTCAAGCCCCCCCAGCCAGCCAGCCGTTTCCCTCGGAACCACCGAGGGCGTCGACGCCGACGGGTCCCATGGAGCGCGATCAGCTTCGCCACTTCCGTCGGCCCCCGCCGCCGTCGTTGGAAGTCGCACGCACGCACCCCATCGAGTTCGGCAAGTTCCATGGCCACACCCTTGGCGAGATCGCTGCGTTCGAGCCGTCCTATATCGACTGGGTCGCGGGCACCGTGACCAGGGATCCCGAATTGGTTTCCGCGGCCCGCGTCATCCAGGCCGACTTCGACGCGCGCGGAGTCCGTCGCCGCGCCCATCCGACTCCGGCAAGGCCGAGCCGCAGCGCCTGAGGCCGCCCAGCGCCGGCTCGTCGGTCGATCGCCACCACCCGGAGATGCGGGATCGCCCCCCGATATCGGAGGGCGATCATGGCGCGGGATGCGTCGATGGCGATGAGTCCTGCCGTCCCGACGGTCTTCCGGGCCCGAAGGCCGAAGATCCTGTTACTCGGCTCGTGATCTGGACCCGGGATCCCTTCCTCGAACCTCCTCGAGAAAGCGTCCGGCTCCTGATCCGTGACCGACGCCCCAGGTTGTGTTCCCAGTTCGATCGCGGGTCGGCGTAGGCAGAACGTTACGGGCGGCCCGGTGGCGATGGCAATGGAACCCTGGTCCCAGCCGGACGCGGGCGATGGTCGGGCGCACGGGCGCACCACTCCCCGGACGGCCGTACCAGGTGCCCGGATGCACCGACGGCATCCACGGGCAACGTCCCGTACCCTTCTGGCATGCGCCTCCGACCCCCCTTCGTGCTCGTCCTGGCCGCGGTCATGGTCACGGCATTCGTGGCCTGCGCGGCGCCGGCAGCGCCGTTCGACCCCACTGGCCCGTGCGCCGGGGACGGCTCGGCGCCGGGCGCCTACCCGGACCTGGAGGCGCGAATCCCGACCGTGTACGAAGGGGTCGCTCCCGAGACTCTCGACTCCGGGCGCAATTGCTCGGTGGAGAACCTGGGCATCCTCGCGGAGGCCGGGATCACCGAGATCCGGTTCGCCGGCGGCAACTGGTCGTTCGGTGGCATTCGGGCCGCAGCGCTCGTGGTCTTCAGCGCGCCCGGTCTGACGGCCGATCTAGTGGCGGACTTCTATGCCGAGAGCGCGACGTCCTCGAACCGCACCCAGATCACCGGTGAATCGACCGCGACCCTGGCCGGCACGTCCGTCCGTCGCATGGACTCGACGACCGGGGACCGGACCCAGACGGTCCTCGTCTGGCCGGCTGCGGCTGCCGATGTCGTCAACGTCGTGATCACCAACGACCTGCCCGACCCCAAGATCGAGGCGGCGGTCGAGGCGTTCGGCGGCGGCTGAGCGGCGACGGACGGTGCTAGAGTCGGCCCGATGAAGGATCGCCCGAACGAGATCCGCGAGCGCAAGCGCAGGTTCTCGACGATCAGCGACATGCCGATAGAGCGGCTCTACGGCCCCTCGTCCCGGGCCGCCGATGCGGAAGCGCGGATCGGTCAGCCGGGCGAGCCGCCATTCACTCGCGGTGTCCACCCGACCGGGTATCGAAGCCGACTCTGGACGATGCGCATGTTCGCGGGGTTCGGTGCGGCGGAGGACACGAACGCCAGGTTCCACCAGCTCCTGGCGGCGGGGCAGACCGGCCTCTCGATCGCCTACGACATGCCGACCCTGTACGGCTACGACACGGACGATCCCGAGGCGGAAGGGGAGTTCGGGACATGCGGGGTCGCCGTCAGCAGCCTCGCCGACATGGAGGTCCTGCTCCACGGCCTGCCGCTCGATCGCGTCTCCACGTCGATGACCATCAACTCGCCGGCAGCCCCGATCTGGGCGATGTACATCGTGGCCGCAGAAAAGGCCGGCGTGCCGCGCGCCAGGCTGGAGGGCACGACCCAGAACGACATCCTCAAGGAGTTCGTGGCCCAGAAGGAGTTCCTGTTCCCGCCTGAGCCGTCCATGCGCCTGGTGACCGACACCATCGAATTCGGAACACGGGAGATGCCGCTCTGGAACACGATCTCCATCTCCGGGTATCACATCCGCGAGGCAGGCTCGACGGCGGTCCAGGAACTGGCCTTCACGATCGCCGACGGGATCGCCTACGTGGACGCGGCCCTGGAGCGCGGCCTGCGGATCGACGATTTCGCCCCGCGACTCTCGTTCTTCTTCAACAGCCACAGCGATTTCTTCGAGGAGATCGCCAAGTTCCGGGCGAGCCGGCGCATCTGGCACGATCTGATGACGAAGCGCTACGGAGCGGAGAACGAGCGGAGCGCCTGGATGCGCTTCCACACCCAGACGGCGGGGGTGTCGTTGACGCCCCAGCAACCCCTCAACAACCTCACCAGGGTGGCCCTCCAGGCCCTCGCCGGGGTATTGGGCGGCACGCAGTCGCTGCATACCGACGCCTATGACGAGGCGCTGGCCGTCCCGACCGCGGAGGCGGCCCTCCTGGCCCTGCGCCAGCAACAGATCATCGCTGACGAATCAGGGGTGGACGCGACAGTCGACCCGCTCGGCGGCTCGTGGTTCGTGGAGGCCCTCACCGACGAGACGGAGCGGCAGGTCTGGCACTACCTCGACGAGATCGATCGGCGCGGGGGCATGGTGGCCGCGGTGAAGGAGGGCTACCCGCAGCGCGAGATCGCGGACGCGGCGTATCGCTACCAGCGTGAGTTCGACGCCGGCGAGCGGCGGGTCGTCGGGGTCAACGCCTATGTCGACGAGAACGAGGTGACGAGGGTGCCGGTCCTGTCCGTGCCGCCTGGGTCCTTCGAGGGCCACATGGCCAGACTCCAGTCGGTGCGTCGCGATCGGGACCCGGCGGCCGTGGAGGCTGCCTTGCGGGGCCTGCGCGACACGGCCGCCCGACCGGGAAGTAGCGAGACGAACCTGATGCCCCACTTCATCCGCTGCGCCGAGGCGTTCGCGACGCTCGGTGAGCAGTGCGCCGTCCTGCGCGGCGTCTTCGGGGAGTACCGGGAGCCGGTCGCGGTCTGATCCCTCCGCGGTGGCACCCGACCTGCGTCAGGTGTCGCCGATGTACAGCTTCCTGAGCGCATCCTCCGCGAACAACGCCGCATCGGCCAGCGACCGCCCGCTCCAGTCGGCTCCGATCGTCGCGGCGATGCCCGGCGTGTCCGCCAGGCGTCCACCCAACATGATCTGCGCCCGGGCCCCGGCGGCGCGGGCCCCGGCGGCGCGAGCCTGGGCGATCGCGTCGGCTGCAGCGCCGGTCCGTGCCGGGTCGGAAACCGTGATGGCGATCAGTCGGGCCTCGTTGCGAGTCAGGAACCGGGACAGGTCGCCGGCCGGCACGTCGGCACCAAGGTTGGCGACGGTCCAGCCGCGCTCGCGCAGCACGTGATCCAGGCACACGAGACCGATCATGTGATGCTCACCGGCGACGCCGGCCAGAACGGCGAGTGGCCCGATCCGACCCTCCGGCCCGAGAACGGGCCGGATCCGGTCCAGTGCCCGGAGCAGGGTCTGGCTGGCCAGGTGTTCCTCGGCGATGCCCCATCGGCCCGACTCCCAGCGCTCGCCGACGAGCCGCATGGCGTCCGCCAGCAGGCCATCGTAGACACCGGCGCGGGGCGTGTCCCGCAGCGCCTGGGAGAGGACCCACGCCGCCAGGTCGTCGTCACCGTCGGCCAGCAGACCAGCCAGCAGCTCCGGCGTGATCGTCTCGCCTGGCAACATGTCGGCTGCCGCCGGATCGACCGGAGGCAGCACCGGGGGCGGGAGATCGTCGGCCATCAGGGAGCGACTCTACCATCGCCGCCGTCGCGCCCAGCGATACCGTCGCCTCAGGGCCGGGCCGGTCTACCTACCATGCACCCCATGTATCTCGATGCCATGGAGTTCCTGGAGGAGGAGCGCGACGCATGGGTCGCCTTCGAGCCGCTCAGCGCGCTCAGCGACGAACAGTTGTCCCGACCGGTGGAAGGGGCGCATGGCTGGTCCGGACGCGATCTGATGGCGCACGTGCTGGCGTGGCAGGCGATGGCCCTGGCCGCGGCCCAGGAGCTGGCCGTGAATGAGACCAGTCCCACGCTGGCGCGCATGGACGCCGACTGGGAGGCACGCGGCGGCGAGGTGATCAACGCGGAGCTCCAGGACGCCTGGGCGGCGCGTTCCATGGAGGACCTGCGTGCGGCGTTCCTGACGCAGCCTGGTGAACTGCGCGGGTATCTGACGGTCGTGCCGGAGAGCCGTTGGCTGAAGCACGAGTCCCACCTGCGCTCCTTCCACGACGAGACGACCTCGCACTACGGGGATCATGTCGCGGACCTGCAGGCGATCCTGGCCGCGGCCGGGTGACATTGGCGGACGTGCTCCTGGCTGCGGCAGGGCAGGCAGGCGTCGCGGCTGAACCAGCCGGCGACGGCGCGGCCGGGATGATCTGGGCGTTCGGCGGCCAGCCGTTCGCCACCCTTGATGCGACGGGCTCGACCGCGTCGTTTCGCCTCGACACGGATCTCGCCGCGGCCGCCCGGCGAACCCCGGACACGGCCGCCTCGTCACGTGGGGCCGAATGGGTGGCCTTCACGCCGCGAAACCTCGACGGGCACGCAGCGGATCGGGCGAGTGCCTGGTTCGCAGCTGCGGGACGTCGCGCCGTCGGCTGAGTCGACCGCGACGCGGTCCGGGGGCGATCGACGACCCGCGAGGCGCGCCCGACATGGAACGACCCCGATCATGTCGATCGGGGTCGCGTCTCATTCGGAGCGCAAGGGCCGGTCAGTCGACCTTCACGGTCGCGAATTCGGCCAGACCGAACTGCTGCTCCAGCTGCTCCAGGGGCCGGAACCCGACGACACCCTGCGGCTGTCCGCCCGGCTTGAAGAATGCGATGGTCGGGATGCTCATGATGTTGAACGCCTGCGAGAGGCGGGGGTTGGCATCGACATCGACCTTGACGACGTCGACCATGCCGTCGTACTTGGCCGCGAGCTTCTCCATCTCCGGGGCGACCATCTTGCAGGGGCCGCACCAGGCTGCCCAGAAGTCGACGACGACCGGTCGCTCCGACTTGAGCACAAGCTCCTCGAAGTTGGCGTCCGTTGCGTGCTTGATCTCCGCCATGTCGCGTGTGTCCTTTCTCTCCTCGCGCTGCGGCGAGTGCCCTTATCGGGCGATGTCCTGGATCAGTCGGTAGGCGTCGAGGACGCGCTGGTCCGCGAGCCGATAGAGGATGGTGTTGCCTTCTCGGCGGCTGGTCACGAGCCCCGCCCGGCGGAGCACCGCAAGGTGTTGACTCATATTGGGTACCTGACAGCCGACCCTCGCGCTGAGGTCGCTGACCGACAGCTCGCCGATGGCGAGCGACTCGAGGACGCACAGGCGCTTGGGGTCCGCCAGGGCTCGACCGACGGCGGCATAGCGCTCGCGATCGACCTCGGCGGAAACCGGCAGGTAGTCCAACACGCAAAGAACCGTACCACTGCTTGCGCAACCTCGCAAATACGCACAGGCTGCGGGTGCGGTCCGCAGGGTCGCGGCCAAGTCAACGGCGAGGGCGGCCTGGATGGCTCGACGCTGGCCCCGTGGTGACCGACGGTCAACGCTCGGGACGCGAGGTCGGCCTGGATGGCCCGACGCTGGCCCCGTGGTGACCGACGGTCAACGCTCGGGACGCGAGGGCGGCCTGGATGGCACCAGATCGAGGTCTGATCCCGAGATCGTTGACCGACGGTCAACGCCAGGGGCATAAGAGCCTGTGCCAGGCACCCAGCCTGCCGATCAGGCGAAGAACGGGGGCGACGTGAGGACGTACCGGTCCAGACCGTCCGTGGGACCGTCGGTGAAGAACGACATCACGAAGGGGTCGACCCGGAAACCGCGACCGATCAGATGGTCGAAGGCCGCCGCGCAGTCAGCGCCATGTCGAACGTCACCGTCTCATGGCCGGCCTGCGCGGCGGCCATTTCGCCATCAGCCAGAAGGATCGGGATGTCCTCCGCATCCAGGGCCGCGTAGGGCCCGCCCCGCCATGGACGGCTCGGGTGGTAGCCGACGCGACCAGCTGGCCATGGCGGCGATGGAGCCAGCCGGGCCGCTGCGAGGACAGCCACCCATGGTCGGGGTCTCGACGGAAGCCGAGGGTCACCCGGTCGACCTCGCCCGACTCCTCATATGGCAGCGCGGCCGGGTCCATGGCTTCGCGACGGAGGTCGGTCGGCAGGGCGATCGGTCGCGGTGGACCCTCACGAAGGCCATCGCGAGGCGACCGTCCAGCCCGGCCTGCAGGTAGCAGGCGATGGCCCGTGGATCGGATCGTCGCGACGATGGCGCGATGCCGGACACTCGCTGCCGAAAGGGCGCGGACCATCAGTTCATGGCCGATCCCTGCCGATTGCGCCTCGGGCGAGACGAAGAGCTCGGTCAGTTCGCGCGTGCCGTCGCGGGCGATCGAGCGGGCGTAGCCCAGCGCCTCGCCGGTCGCCTCGTCCTCCGCGAACCACCACGCGTCACCGGTCGGAGGTGTTCGAAGAACGGCCGACGGATCTCCCAGGCGGTCGATGGCCGCGCCGACGTAGCATTCGCGCCGCCGCCGGTCCTCGTGCCCAGGTCGTCGATGGCGGGCATGAAGATGTCGTACGTCAGGCGCGAATCGGAAGGGGTTCCGGGTCGGTGGCGGACCATGCCGGGCATCCAGCCCGGGTGCGATACTCGGCCGCATGCCCGAGCTTGTCGACGCGATTCCCGACCGTGACCACGACGTCTCCCTGACGGAGATCCAGGCGGCGGCCGCTCGTCTCACGGGTCTCGTGCATCGAACTCCGCTCCTGTCGTCCTCTACCGCGGGGGCTTGGGCGGGCCATGCCTCCGGCGTCCGGCTGGCCGATGACCGGCTCTACCTGAAGGCGGAACACCTCCAGAAGACCGGATCGTTCAAGGCCCGCGGGATGACCAACCGCATCGCCACGCTCACCGAAGCAGCAAGGGAGCGCGGGGCGATCACCTTGTCCGCGGGCAACGCCGGGCAGGCGTACGCATGGGCCGGCCGGGCGGCCGGGGTGCCGGTCACGGTGGTCATGCCCGCCGGTGCCGTCCGCTCCAAGGTGGATGCTTGTCTGGGCTACGGGGCACGGGTCGTGCTCCACGGCGACCACGTCGGCGAGACGTTCGCGGAGATGGAGCGTATCCGCGACGAGGAAGGCCTCACGTTCGTCCACCCGTTCGACGATCCGGCGGTCATCGCCGGGCACGGCTCGATCGGCCTGGAGCTGGTCGACGATCTCCCCGATGTCGATGTCGTCGTGGTTGGCGTCGGCGGCGGCGGACTGATCTGCGGCGTGGCCGCGGCCGTGAAGGGGCGCCGGCCCGGCGTTCGGGTCGTGGGCGTGGAGCCGGAGCGTTCCAACGCGCTGTCGTTGGCGATGGAGCGCGGCGAGCTCGTCACGATCCAGCCGCACAGCGTGGCCGACGGACTCGGCGCGCCGTTCGCGGGTGCATGGACCCTGGCCATGGCCTGCCGCTACCTTGACGGGATCGTCCTGCTGGATGACCCGACCATCCTGGCGGGCGTGCGGTTCGCGGTGGAGCGTCTCAAGCAGGTCCTGGAGCCGGCCGGCGCAGCGGCGTTGGCGGCCGTGCTCGCCGGACGGGTGGCGTTGCGGAACGGAGATCGCGTTGCCGTCGTCCTGTCCGGCGGGAACGTGGACGTGGGAAGACTGGGGGAGTTCCTGGCCGCAGCCGGCCCGCTGCCCGGGGACCGGACTTGATCGACGCGACAACCCCGATCGACGCGACAACCCCGATCGACGTGCCCGCCGCCGTCATCCCGCTCGCGTCGACCCGACGGTTGCTCGCCGCTTCCTCCGACCTCCTGGGCAAGTCCGGAGCGGACATGCGTCGCGCTTCGTTCTACATCGGGGCCATCGTGCTGGGGACGGTGGGTCCGCTGGCCGTGGGGTCGTGGGCGATCGCGGTCATCAGCGTGGATCGCTCCAGCGCGGAGATGGCGGCCGTCTTGGAAGGTGCCGGCGGGTTGCTGTTCGCCATCCTCGTCGTGCTCGCGACGATGGGGTTCATCGTCGCGGCGGTGGAGAGCCGGACCCTTGGGGTCGCCGTGCTCGGCGGCGTCATGGCCGGACGCCCCGTCACCCTTCGCCAGGCCCTGGCACGCTCGCGACGCACCTTCTGGCGCACGGTGGCGGCGTCGATCATCGTGGCCATCCCGTTGAGCCTCGCGCAGGCCGTCGCGACCGCGCTCCTCGAGCCCATCCTGGGCGCTGCGGTGGAGGCGTCCGTGGCGACCAGCACGATCGTGACCGCGGTCGTCGGTGCGCCGTTTGCGTACACGCTGGCGGGCGTGGTCCTCGGGGACGTGGATCCGCTCGAGGCGCTCAAGCGCTCGTTCCGGGTCTACGGGGCGCGAAAGGGAGCGGCCATGATCGTCGTCCTGTTCGAGACGGTCGCGGCGCTCCTGATCCTGTTCGGCGTCTCCGCGGGGCTCGACGTCGCCCTGCGCGTCTTCGACACGCTGGGGCTCGGGCCGGAGGCGGGCGCCGCGGGCCTCGCGCTGTCCATGATCGGGATCGTGGCCGCGGTCTTCGCATTCGGTACGCTGCTCTTCACGGTGATGGCCATGACCGTCGCGCCGCAGGTCGTCATGTTCCTTGGGCTGACCCACGCGACCTTCGGGCTGGATCTGGTCGCGCCCGGCGGAGCGGATGATCCGGATGCGCCCCGCCGTCCGCCGGAGCGTCCGTTTCGCTGGTACACCCGGCCGTTGCTGCTCGGCATCCTCGTTGGGGCGCTGGGGCTGGCCGGGCTGGTCGCCGCCTACGAGTAGCCGTCAGTCGACGCCGAGCTCATGGAGTCGCTCGTCGTCGATGCCCAGGTGATGGGCCAATTCGTGCACGACCGTCACCCAGACTTCGTCGGCGAGGTCATCCGGGTCCGGGAAGTCGGCCTCCAGGGGCAGACGGAACAGGGTGATCGTGTTGGGGACCGTGAGCCAGTCAGCCCCCCATTCCGTTCGGGCCACGCCCTCGTACAGGCCGTAGAGAGACTCGTCGTCGGGGATCTGGTTGTCGTTCCGCTGTTGCCGTGACGGTTCGTCGGCGATGACGATGGCCACCTCGTCGAGCGCGGACGCGAACGGCATCGGGATCGTCGCCAGGGCCTCGTCCACCAGGACGTCGAAGGGTCGATGGCGATGGCGACGGCGCCGGGGCAGGAGGCGGGCGGTGCGGGAACCGCGACGGCGCTTGGGCATCGTGTCCCTATCCTAGAGTCGTGACGGACTCGCCGGCGGGCTTTGTGGTGACGGTGGACCCGGGCGACCGGATCCACTTCCTCGATTGGGCTGGTCAGTCGACTGGCGACACCCCGAGCGGGGACACCGGCGTCCTCCTCGTCCACGGCCTCTCGCAGACGGCCTGGATCTGGGCTCCGGTCGCGCGCCGGCTCGCGGGATCCGTTCCGACCGTCGCGATGGACCTGCGCGGCCACGGCCTCTCCGACGCTCCGACCGAGGACGGGGCCTATGCGCTCGAGATCCTGGCCGACGACGCGATCGCGGCCGCGGAAGGCTCCGGGGTCCTCACCGACGACCGAATGGTGGTCCTGGCCGGGCATGGGTTTGGGGCGATCGTCGCGGCCGTGGCCGCCGCCCACCTGGGGTCACGATGTGCCGGCCTCGTCCTGGTCGATGGCGGGTGGGAGTCGATGGAAGCATCGACCGGCGTGGATGCCGACGAATTCCTGCGCGGTCTCGACGAGCCGCCCGAGGTCATGCGCTCGTTGCGGGCATTCCTGGCCGACCGGCGCGCCTTCGACCCCGCGACCTGGGACGACGATCAGGATCGTGCCGCCAGGGCGACCGTCGTGGAGACGCATGCCGGACGCGTCGTTCCGGCGACTCGACCGCACGCCCTGGAAGCGTGCGTCCGGGCCATGTTCACCTATGATCCGCGACCGACCCTGGCCGCTGTCGAGGCACCGATCGTGGGGCTCGTGGCGGAGGACGACGAGGCAGGCACGCGGACGCTGGCGCTTGCGGCCACCTCTATCGAGCGGGCGGCGATGGGCGCCCGCCGTGCGGCGATCAGGGTCCAGCCGGTCGGGTCGGTGGGGCACAACCTGATGCGCTACCGTCCCACTGACGTTACCGACGCGATCCTCTCGCTTACCCGATCCACATCCTGACGAGGTCCCGATGCAGTTCGTCTACTCCCCGTCGCACCTCGGCCATGACATCACCCACGAGACGTTCCTGGGCGTCCTGGTGCCCGCCAACGAGGTCGCCGAGCGAGCCGAGATCATCCGGGGCGCGCTCGATGCCGACGGCGGCTTTCCGCGCCTTGAGCCGACCGAGCACGGGCTCGAGCCGATCACGGCGGTCCACGATCCGGGCCTGGTTCGATTCCTGGAGTCCGCCTGGTCGGAGGTGCGCCGGCAGGGGATCCCACGGGCGTTCCTGAGCGCCGACACGTACCCCAATCGCTCGATGTTCGAGGGGATGAGCGACGCGGCCATCGCAACGTTCGTCCGAGAGCCGGTCTTCGCCGGCGGTCGAGCGGGATTCTGGGGACTGGATTCCGCCGCGCCCCTGGTGGCCGGCACGTACGCGGCCGCGCGTGGAGCCGTGGACGTCGCCCTGACCGCCGTCGATCTCGTCCTCGAGGGCGGTGCGGCGGCCGCGTACGGCCTGTGCCGGCCGCCCGGCCATCACGCGGCCCGTTCCATGTACGGCGGCTATTGCTTCTTCAACAATGCGGCCATCGCGGCGCACGCGATCACGGAGCGGACCGGCGAGCGCGTGGCCATCCTGGACGTCGATTTCCACCACGGCAATGGATCGCAGCAGATCTTCTGGCGGCGCCGAGACGTTCGGTATGTGTCCATCCATGCGCACCCCGACCGCCAGTATCCGTACTTCCTGGGTCGCGAGGACGAGACCGGCGAAGGGGAGGGGAGCGGCGAGAATCTGAACATCCCGCTGGCCGCCGGTGCCACCAATGGCGACTACCTTGCAGCGGTCGATCGGGCGTGCGAGTCCATCGCGGCGGCGCCTGGCTCCGTGGTCGTGGTGTCTCTTGGCTTCGACACCTACGGACTGGACCCGATCGGCGACTTCGCGCTGACCACGGACGTTTACCACGAGGTGGGCCGTCGGGTCGCGGTGCTGGGTCGGCGGCTGGTCATCCTCCAGGAGGGCGGCTACCACCGGCCGTCACTCGGGGAGAACGCCCGGGCCTGGCTGCGCGGTGCAGAGGGTCGGCCGTTCGAGCCGCGGCCGGCGGCGGGGTTCGGACCGACGGGGGCCGTGGCGGGGTAGGACGCCGTCGAGGCGGGCATCCGCAGCTGGCTCGATCAGGCCGAGATCTGGCTCGATCATGCCGAGATCTGTCAGATCGTCACTCCGTGACGCTTCGGCGTGCTCCTGCGGCTCCGCGGCTCTGGTCGGCCAGCGGGTGGACGCTTGCCCGGTCGCCGACGAGCGGTCCTGGGGACGTCAACGATCGCGAAACGCGGTCCAGCGGTCACCCAGTGGCGATCTGGCAGGAAGTCTGGCCGGGCGCCGGTTCGCGATGGCGCGGCCCTCGCGATCGCGGGCCCGCCCCCACGGCCTACCCAGCCAGCGACGTCCGTTCCCGGCAGGTTCGGCGTACCATCGATGCGATGTCCAGCCCGACCGACCTGCCCAGCCACGTCCGTGCCATCGTCGACGAGATCGAGACCGAGATCGGCGAATCGCCGGCGGGCGCGGCGCAGCTGATCCAGGGTGCCGGTCCGCACGAGGGGAACGGCCGCGTGGAGGCCGCCGTGCAGCAGATCCTGCTCGAGATCGGTGAAGACCCCGACCGGCAGGGCCTCCAGGGCACGCCGGAGCGCGTCCATCGGATGTACACGGAGCTGACCGCGGGCTACCACGTGGATCCGGAGCGGCTCATCAACAAGGCCATCTTCGACGTCGACTACAGCGAGATGGTGATCGTCAAGGACATCCCGTTCTACTCGCTGTGTGAGCACCACCTGTTGCCGTTCTTCGGGACTGCGGCGGTCGCGTACATCCCGCGCGGCCGGGTCCTGGGGCTGTCCAAGATCCCGCGCATCGTGGAGATGTACGCGCGCCGGCTCCAGGTCCAGGAGCGGCTTACCCAGCAGATCGCCGAGTTCCTCCAGGAGCGCCTGGAGCCGCAGGGCGTCGGCGTGGTCATGGAGGCGACCCACCTGTGCGCGGTCATGCGCGGGGTGCGCAAGCCCGGGATGATCATGACCACGTCATCGGTCCTGGGCCTCTTCCGGACCCGCGACCGGACCCGCGCCGAGTTCCTGGACCACCTCGCCCGGCGGGCACCGGACGCGTGATCGCCGGCCCCGAGACGGGCGCGTGACTACAATCGGTGCCATGACCGACCGACCGATCAAGGTGCTCATCGCCAAACCGGGGCTGGACGGCCACGATCGGGGCGCCAAGGTACTCGCCCGGGGTCTCCGCGACGAGGGTTTCGAGGTCGTCTACACGGGCCTTCGCCAGACGCCCGAGATGGTCGCGACGGCCGCCCTCCAGGAAGACGTCGACGTGGTCGGCCTGTCCATCCTTTCCGGCGCCCACATGACCCTCGTGCCGCGGATCACGAAACTGCTCCAGGAGCAGGGCATGAGCGACGTGCTGGTCACGGTCGGCGGGATCATCCCGGATGACGACGTGCCCTCGCTCAAGGAAGCGGGCGTGGCTGCGGTCTTCGGTCCCGGCACGACGATCGCCCAGGTGGCCGACTACCTGCGCTCGAACGCGCCGACCCGCGACTGACGGTGGCGCAGGACGCCACTGCCCCGGCCCGCGCCCACAACCTCGTCGAGGCCGCGGTCGCCGGGGATCGGCTGGCCCTGGCGAGGCTGCTGACCGCCGTCGAGAATCGGACCCCCCTGGCGGAGGCCGCCCTCCGGGAGATGTACCCCCTCGCCGGGCGAGCCCATCTGGTGGGCATCACCGGACCGCCTGGAGCGGGAAAGTCGACCCTCGTGGCGGCGCTGTTGGCGCTCGTGCGCGCGGCGGGTCGGCCGGTCGCGGTCGTGGCCGTCGACCCATCTTCGCCGATCACCGGCGGTGCGCTCCTTGGTGACCGGGTCCGGATGCAGGCCTATGCGGGCGACCGGGACGTGTTCATCCGATCGATGGCGTCGCGTGGCCACGCCGGCGGGCTGGCCTCGACGACGACCGCTGCTGCCGCCGTTCTGGACGCGGCAGGCTTCGACCTCGTGCTCATCGAGACGGTCGGGACCGGCCAGAGCGAGGTGGAGGTGGCGGCCGCAGCGGACACCACCGTCGTGCTGGAGGCGCCGGAGATGGGTGACGAGGTGCAGGCCATCAAGGCGGGCTTGCTGGAGGTCGCTGATCTCGTGGTCGTCAACAAGGGCGACAAGCCCGGGGCGCTGCGGACCGCGGCCCAGCTGCGGGCCATGCTCGCTCCGACGGTCGGGCGTTCTGCGATCGCGGCTGGGCGGCCCCAGCCCAAGCGCCCGGAGATCCTGGTGACGACCGCTTCGACCGGCGACGGCGTCCCCGAACTGCTGGCGGCGCTGGACCGGCACCGGACCACGGCCCGCGATGGCGAGGCTGCGAGCGCGCGACGAACCAGGGCGGAGGCCCAGGTCCGCGCCATCCTCTCGGAACGCCTGGCCGACCGACTTCGCGGAGCGCATCTCACGGCCCTTCACGACGCGCTGGTGGCCGAGGTGGCCGATCACCACCTGGATCCGTACACGGCGGCCGACCGCCTGTTGGAGGCGATGGCGGCGCAGGTTACGTGAACAGGACCGGCCCCGTGGCGTCCGACCGCCTCCTGACCGTGCCTTTCGCCGCGCTCTTCGCGGCGGCGCTGGCGTTCTTCGCAGCTGGCGGCATCGTCCTGCCGGCCGCGTCGCGCTTCGCCAACGGTCCGCTGGGTGCCGATGCGGTTGGGGTCGGCGTCGGGCTCGGGGCATTCTCGATCGCGGCCCTCGCCATGCGCCCGGCCGTCGGTTGGGCGTCCGACCGGTTCGGACGGCGGCCGCTGCTCCTGGGCGGTGGGGCGATCACGGTCGTGGCCCTGGCCGCGCATCTGGTCGCCGATACGTTACCGGCGTTCATCGCGGTCCGGTCCGTGCTTGGCATCGGCGAGGCCTTCTTCTTCGTCGCCGCGGTCGCGGCCATCAGCGATCTCGCCCCGCCGGGGCGTCGTGGCGAGGCGATCAACCTCGGCTCGCTGTCTGTCTACCTGGGCCTTGCTGCCGGCCCGTTCATCGGCGAAAGCGTCCTGGCTACGGCGGGCTTCGACGCCGTCTGGCTGACGGCCGGGGTCATCGCGGGGCTCGCGACCGCGCTGTCGTTCGTGGTGCCGGAGACCGCGCCGTCCGTCCTGGCGGCTGCGGCCGCTGAGGGCGAGGCCAACGGGCCACGGCCGCGCGGCCGGATCTTCCACCCAGCCGGGGTTCTGCCCGGGTTCCTGATCCTGACCGGGGCATGGGGGATGGCCGGGTTTTTCGCGTTCGTGCCGCTTCACGCGTCGCGTGTGGGACTCGACGGCGCCGGTATCCCGCTGGCCATGTACGCGCTCATCGTGATCGCGTTGCGGATCGCCTTCGCGAAACTCCCTGACCAGGTCGGGGCAGCGCGACTATCCGGCGCAGCCTTGCTGGTCTCGGCTGTCGGCCTTGCCATGATCGGCCTGTTGCCGGGCGCGGTCGGCCTGTTCGTGGGGACAGCGGTGTTTGCCGTCGGGATCGCCTTCATGTTCCCGGCGCTCATCGCTGTCGCCGTCGGTCGCGTCGACGAGTCGGAGCGAGGTTCCGTCGTGGGCACCTCTACCGCTTTCCTGGATCTCTCGTTCGGTCTTGCACCCGCGACGCTGGGGATGGTCGCCGACGCCAGTGGATTTCCGGCGACGTTCGTCGTGTCCGCCGCCGTCGCCATGGTCGGTGTGGGCGTGATCGCGATTCGTCGCGCGTCGCTCATGGTGCTCGAGCAGACCTCCGAATGAACGGTTCACCGACAGACGTGAGGTTCCATGCCGCAGTTACGGGGTAGCGAACTGGGCGCGCGCCTACACTTCCGGGCGATGAGCATCGAACACGTCTTCGTCGCAGGGGCAGGCCTGATGGGTCACGGTATCGCCCAGGTGCACGCGGCGATCGGCAAGCGGGTGACCTTGTACGAGCCCGACCTCGCGCGCGCCCAGTCCGGCCGCGACCGGATCGCCGCCAACCTGGCGCGCGCCCTGGACAAGGGCCGCCTGACGGCCGAGGACCGCGATGCCACGCTTGGCCGTCTCGCGGTGACCAACACGCTGGCCGCAGCCGCCGACGCCGACCTCGTGGTGGAGGCGGTCTTCGAGGATCTGGACGTCAAGCAGGGTCTGTGGCGCCGCCTGGACCGCGTCAGCCAGTCTGAGGCGATCTTCGCCTCCAACACCAGCTCGATCGCGATCCACCGACTGGCCGAGGCCGTTCGCGTCGATCGACGGCAGCGCTTCATGGGCATGCACTTCTTCAGTCCGGTGCCGGTCATGCCGCTTGTCGAGCTGATCCGCGCCAAGGAGACGACCGATCCCACGGTGGAGGTCATCCGGGACCTGGCCGCGGACCTCGGCAAGCAGGTGATCGTCTCTGCCGATACGCCCGGATTCATCGTGAACCGCATCCTCATGCCGTTCCTCGCGGATGCGATGCGCGCCTATGAGCAGCACATCGGCAGCGCGGAGGACATCGACGCCGGGGCGCGGGTCGGGCTGAACCACCCGATGGGCCCGCTCGAGCTGGCGGACTTCATCGGCCTCGATGTGTGTCTGGGGATCATGCGCGTCCTTCAGGACGGCCTGCGGCTCGAGCACCTCCGCCCGCCACGGGTGCTGGAGGATCTGGTCGCACAAGGGCACCTGGGTCAAAAGAGCGGGCGCGGCTTCTACACCTACCCTCGGGGCTGATCCCGACCCATGCCCTGGATCGTGCGCTCCAGCGTCTCCAGATCGAATGGCTTGGCCAGGATCGCGACCCGGTGTGAGGCCGCGAACGCGTCGAGGGCCGGGTTCAGCACATCGCCGCTCATCATGACGAACCGTCCGGCAAGGTCTGGGTCCGTGGCCACGACCGCCTCGTAGACCTCCGCCCCGGACATCCCGGGCATCTGGTGGTCGCACAGGATCGCCACGTACGACCCCTCGCGGGCTCGCTCGATCGCTTCGACGCCGGTCGCCGTGACCACGGCCTCGTAGCCGAGCGCCGCAAGCGCCCTCTGGAGGAATACCCGGATCGATGCCTCGTCGTCCAGCACGAGGACCCGGCGCGACCTCGAGGCCGTGGCGGCCCGGTCGTCTGCCGGCTCGTCTGCCGGCTCGTCTGCCGGCTCGTCTGCCATGCCGGCGCCCTGCGTCGTCCGTTGGATCGGTCGCGGTTCGGTCGGCGCTGAGGACGCCGGCGGCGCTGAGGACGCCGGCGGCGCTGGCGGCGCTGGCATCCCGAACGCGGCCTGATCCGCGACGACCGCGCGCACCGGAAGATCGAAGGTGAACGCCGCCCCGCGACCAAGAGCCGATGGTCCGTACTGCAGCTCGCCGCCATGCGAGGCGATGATGCCGTACGACACCGGTAGCCCGAGTCCGGTCCCGTCCGCCACCGGCTTGGTCGTGAAGAACGCCTCGAACAGATGCTCCACGTGCTCGGCGGCCACGCCCGGACCGTCATCCATGACCGTCACCCTGACCCGCTGGGCTTTGGCGGGCCCCTCTGTGGACGCCGTGATCCACAGTCGCGTCCCACCCCCGTGCTTGATCGCGTAGATGGCGTTGTGGGTCAGGTTCACGAGGACCTGCTGGAGCTGGCCTCGGTCCAGATCCACGGTCGGCAGGTCGTCGGGGATGTCCACGTCCGCCTCGATGAGGCCCTTGCCCAGGCTGTACGACTGCAACCCGAGGACACTGTCCACGAGTGACCGGATCGACGTCGGATGTCGCTCCGGGGGCCGCTGGCGGGCGAAATCGAGCAGGTTCTGGACGATCCGCTTGGTCCTCGTCGCCTCCTCCACCAGGAGGTCCGCGTTGTGGCGAAGGTCGTTCGGCAGGGCCGGGTCCCGACGGATGAGCTGACTGAAGCCGAGGATGGCCGCCAGGGGATTGTTGAGTTCATGCGCCACGCCGGACACGAGCTGTCCGGTCGCCTCCATCTTCTGGGCCTGCACGAGCTCCGCCTTCAGTCGCTCCTGATCCGTCAGGTCACGGATCCGAACGAGATAGCGACGCCCACCGTCGATCTCGACGGCAGCCACCTCCACCTCCGCCGGGAACTGGGCGCGGTCCTGGCGAACGCCCAGGGCACTCGTCCGGAAGGTCTGTCCGGTGTCCAGCGCCGCGGTGCGATCACGGATGGAGCCGAGATCGAACTGCGCCAGGTCCGTTGCTCGTTGGCCCAGGAGCCAGCCCTTGTCCGTCTGGTAGAGGCGCGCTGTGGCCTCGTTGGTGTCGACGACAGAACCCTCTGGGGTGATCACGAGGATGGCGTCCGGACTCGCCTCGAAGATCGACCGGTAGCGGAGCTCCGACGCAAGCAACCGATCGCGAAGCCGAAAGTTCTCGAGTGAGATCGACGTCACGGTGGCGATCCGCTCCAGCGCGGTCCGATCCACATGGAGGTCCGCCGCCGGCCGGTCAAAGTACGTGGCGATCCCGCCGACGAGGACATCCTCCACGCGGATCGGGATGGCCGCGTAGGCCGTGACGCCTGCTTCGCGCGCAAGGATCAGGGACTCGATCGTCGCATGACCCGGTTCAAATGGCACAAGGTAGGGCCCTTCCCCGTTGCGCCACCGGCGGAAGGCAGTGCGTTGGTCGGGTCGGGCCGTTGCGAGCCAATCGGCCATGGTCGGACGGACATCGGCCATCTGGATGGTCGAGTACGACTCGCCGTCCGGCGCCAGCAGGCCATAGGCGGTCCCGGCCCCTCCCAGGGCCTTGTTGATGAGACGGGCGGAACGTTCCGCGTGCTCCTCGATGGTGGACGCACGGCCGCCGACCCGGGTCAATTCGTCGAGGACCCGAAGACGCTTGGTCAGTTCGCGCTGATGCTCTGCCCGGCGAACGATCTCCTCGACGAGCCCGGCATTCTCCAGGCCGCGGGCGACGTGGCCGGCCGCGAGGAGGATGACCGCGTCGGACGGAAGGACGGGGTCATCCCGGTCCCAGCCCAGGGTCAACACCCCCACCAGATCCGTGTCGCGATGCAGGCCGACGACCACGATGGTTCGGACCCGGGCCTCGAGCAGGGTGCGGCGGGTCGCCGGTTCCAGCGGCAGCAGCGCCACCGGGCCCTTGACCACGCGCCCGAGCGTCGCCACGGCCTTGACCACCGGAGATTCCGCCCAGATGACCGCGCTGGCAACGTCGCGCAGACGGTCGGGCATGCCACGGTGAGCGAGGATCCTCGTCGTCCCGTCAGCCGCCGAAACGGTCAGGCCGGCGACGCTGGCGCCGGTCGTCGCGACCAGCACATCCAGCGCCCGGTTCGCGGCGCCCTGTCGCGTGCGGCTGCCACCGCTGGCGGTGGCCAGCGAGATGACCGTGGACAGTTCGCGCTCCACGCGGACGCCGGCCGTGACATCGCGTTTCACGCTGACGAGTCCGGCCGGCCGGCCGTTCGGATCGTCGATCCGCGAAACGACGGTCTCGATGGCGAGCTCCTGTCCGACCAGGCGTCCCATGAGCGGTCGATCGGTCACACGGCCCCGCCACGCCCCCGTCTTCAGGGCGATCGTCCGCGCCCCGGCAGAACTCGTGCCCTCGCCGATGATCGTCGAGTCGTAGAGCGTCTCGATCGGGCGTCCCAGCGCCTCGCTCGGCAGGATGCCGTACAGCCGACCGACCGCCGCGTTCCAGACGATGACGCGGCGATGGAGATCGGTGACGGTCACGCCATCGCTCATCGTCTCGGCCACCGCAGTCAGACCGGGCAGGATGTCCAGCGGGGAGGAATCACTCGCGGGGTCGCCTGGCGTCACTCGGTCCGGCACAGGGCTATCCTAGCGGGCGTGAGTCCCGCCCTGACGGACGAGGAACGGCTGCTCCAGGCGACGGCCCGCGAGTTCGCCCAGCGGGAGGTCGCGCCGGGGGCGATCGAGCGTGACGAGGCAGAGCGCTATGACCGCTCACTGTTCGGCGCGATGGGGGTGCTTGGCCTGACCGCGGCCCCGTTCGCGGGATCGGTCGGTGGGGCCGGCTTCTCCTATCTGGCCTGGACACTGGTGATGGAGGAGTTGGGCGCGGCCGATATGGCCATGGCGGTGTCGCTCTCGGTCCACATCCTGGCGCAGTACCCGGTCGTGACCTGGGGTACGGATGAGCAGCGTGCCCGCTGGCTGCCGGCGATGCAGTCGGGCGAGGCGCTGGGGGCGTTCGCGCTCACGGAGCCGCATGCGGGATCCGATGCGGCCGCGATCCGGACGCGGGCGGAGGCGCTTGGTGGCACGGCGGCGTCGCCCGTTGCCTACCGCCTGACCGGAACCAAGACCTGGATCTCGAACGCGCCGGAGGCGGATCGATATCTCGTCTTCGCCACGGTGGACCCAGCCGCGGGCTCGAGCGGGATCACCGCCTTCCTGGTGGAGAAGGGGATGCCCGGCTTCGGGTTCGGGGCGCACGAACGCAAGATGGGCATCCGGGCATGCCCCGCGGCGGAATTGATCTTCGATGGCTGCGAGGTCCCGGTCGCGAACCGGCTGGGCGGGGAGGGGGATGGCTACCGGATCGCCCTGTCCGCACTTGGCGAGGGGCGGATCTCCATCGCCGCCGCGTGCGTGGGCCTGGCCCGCTCCGGGCTGGAGGCCGCGGCCAGGTACCTCGGGGAGCGGCAGGCGTTCGGGGCACCCCTG
>Ga0163144_10004686_pt1 | contig 30728 bp, 39 predicted proteins | sample OliLak19BULKMAT1_FD_123175 | JGI IMG/M metagenome (GOLD analysis project Ga0163144, IMG submission 123175) | Freshwater microbial mat bacterial communities from Lake Vanda, McMurdo Dry Valleys, Antarctica - Oligotrophic Lake LV.19.BULKMAT1 | ecosystem: Environmental > Aquatic > Freshwater >... | reverse complement strand
TCAGCCTCCCTGCATGATGCGCCGCGCCACATTCGGGTCGACGGGCAGGCCAACGTTTCTGAAGCCGGCTGTCTGCAACAGCGCCAGCACCTTCACGACCACCCCGTTCGCCACCATTTCATCGGCGCGTACATAGACGCGCTTCTCGATGTTGTTCTCGGCCAGCGCCATCAATTGTGGCGCAAGGTCCTTGAGTTCTACGGGCGTATCTTCCATCCCCAGATAGACGGCCCCATCCTTGTCGATGGTGACCACCAGCGGCCGCTGGTTCTCCGTCGGCATCTGCTCCGCGGTTACCTTCGGCAGGGACACCGAAACGCCGGTCGCGAGCATAGGCGCCGTGACCATGAACACGACCAGAAGCACAAGCATCACATCGACCATGGGGGTCACGTTGATGTCGGCCATCGGCCGCCGCCGTCCGCGTCTGCCTCCCGAGCCTTTCATCAACATCGGCATGTCAGGCGTCCCGCCGCTCGTTGAGGCGCTTTGACAACCGCGCCGAGACTTCCTGCGAGAAATTCGTCAGGCGGTCAGAGAACGCCGAAACATCGGCAGAGAACTTGTTGTAGAAGATCAGCGCCGGGATGGCCGCGAAAAGGCCGAGCGCCGTGGCGAACAGCGCCTCGGCAATGCCCGGCGCAACAACGGTCAGGTTGCTCTCGCCCTGAGCCGCGATGTTGCGGAAAGAATTCATGATGCCGATCACGGTGCCGAACAGACCTATGAAGGGCGCGGACGACGCAATGATGGCGAGTGTCGACAGGCCGGTTTCCATCCGCTGGGTCTCGCGGTTCGCCGCGACATCCATCATCTGCGTCGCGCGCTCGACGATTGCGCGGTTGGTGTCGTCACCCGCAGCCCCGCGGCGGCTCTCGCGCCATTCGCGGGCGCCGGCAGAGAAGACCCGCGCCATTGCTTCGGCAGGTTGGTCTGTCACGCGATCTGTGAGGTCATCCATAGGCTGGCCCGCCCAGAAGGCCTGCTCGAACTTCTTGGCGCGCGACTTGGCGCCCGAGATCGAGAAGAACTTGTCGATTGCCACGGCCAGCGACCACACGGAGGCTAGCGCCAGTATCGCCATGACCGCTTGCACGATCACGTCCGCGCGCAGGAACAGCGCGACAAGGGAGTAGTCCTCGGTTGCGGCGAGCGCGTCAGGCAAGGCTTCGGGCATTCAGTCCTCTCAGGAAACACCGGGGGGGCGACAACAGGCTTATGCAAACGCCCCTTAACACAAGCAATCTGCATCGCTTCTGGTTACGAAATTAGGCGAGATGAAGGTCAATACGGGCGATTCCCCGGGGCTTCAGGGGCTATTCAGAGGGGCGGGGCGTACGCGGCCCAGTGTAATAATTCCGCAGCGGACGGTTTACGCGCCCGGCCATCCGGGTGGATGGCGACGGCCACGACTTCAGCCTCCACCAGGTACTGGCCGTCCCGTTCGATCCGCTGCCGGAAAATCAGGCGCGGCCCCTTCATCCCGGCAAAGCCAGTCCGCACCAGCAGTGAATCATGGATACGCGCAGGCGCGCGATAGTCGATCACAACGCGCGTTACGGCGAAAATCCCGTGGTCCGGCTGGCCCGGCGGCACGCCCATCACCCGCAACATTTCGGATCGGCCACGTTCGCAATAACGCAGGTAGGTCGCGTGATAGACCACCCCGGTGAAGTCCGTGTCTTCGTAATAGACTCGCACCGGCAGCAGGTGCTCACGGTCAACGATACGGCCGATCGAAGGCAGGTCGCTCATGAGCCCCCGATAGAGCAGTCGTGCGACGGGCTCCACCCGGGTCACGAAATTTTGCCCCCTGATGCATGCGGGCACCAATGCCCAAAAAAAAGCCTGATGGGTCGACACCAAGGCGGTGTTGACCGGGCATCGGGCAGAATCACCCGGGCGAAATCGGCCTGCCAACTGTAGATTGATGCCTCCGGTCGGGGGCGTGGTGCTGAACGAGGGTATCGAGCGAGCGCAGGTTGGCCAGGGGCGCTGGCGCTGGCTGACAGCGCCATTTTCGCTGCGCGGACTGTCCAGCTTCGCCCTCCGGGTTTTTGTGCTGCTCTGCGTGCTCGCCCGGGCCTTGGCTTCGCCGACCTGCGTGCTGCAGGCACGAATACAGGCGAACTCTCCGCCGTCGAATTGGCCATCACGATAGCCCTGAGGCTCTTCGTGGTCAGCGCCATGGTGGTGGCGCTGCACAACATGGTCGAGTCCGGCCGCGCCGATGGACACGCATCGTCGCCTTCGTGTTCTATCTCGTCTTCGCAATCTGGAGCGTCTGGAAGGAATTTGCAGGGCCGGAGTTTACGCGCCGGCAGTTCGTTTCGGTCACCAGCGACACGGCCGCTGCCGTCGAGCGCGCAAGTGCCGCCGCCACCGCTGCCGAAACCGCCACGCTTGAAGCGGCGCAGACGGCCCGCGCCAATCGTCCCGGATCGACGCCCGGATCGACGCCCGGAGAGGGGCCGCTGATGCGCAGCCGCTTTGCCTTCGCTGATAGCGTCGAAAGTCTCCCAGCTGAACTCCGCAACGGCTGGATCGATCCGGTCGCGAGGCGGGCCGCACGCCCACGCCTGCAGGCCGACGCACTCGCGCGCGGCTCTCTCCCTGCCAGCCGCCGACCGCGACCTGCTCGAGAAGCTCGCGCGCGCCTCGAACCGCCCCTCGGTAGAGCGCCGCACGCTGATGCGCGTCGGAGGGCAGGGCGGTGGACGCAGCCGCCGGGTGCACGGGCTCGGCAAGCCCACGCCGCCGCGCCCTGCCAGCATCTTCGAGGAACGCTGAGCCTCAGCCTTTCGGAAACATGTCGAAGTAGGGCGCGGCCTCGTTCAGCACGCGCGCGAATGACGGCCGGGCGATCAGCCGGTCAAGATATCGCGCGGCACCCGGATGGGTGTCCGCGAACGGCACCACCTGGTTGGCATAGTAGAGCGCAGGTGCCGCCGCGCAGTCAGCCATGGTGAAGGTAAGACCCGTGGCCCACCCCCCCGCGCCCATGTCGCGGTCCACCAACGCAAGCGCGATCTCCAGTTCCTGCTTCGCCCGGTCGACGCCGGCCGTATCCTTCTGTCCCTCCGGCCGGATCCGCTCCGCGACGATCTTCTGCATCTTCTCATGCACATAAAGATCGTAGAACCTGTCCGACAGCCTCACGCGCAGTGCGAGGTTCTTGTCCGCTGGCAGCAGCTTCGCCGCCGCCGGATACTTCATCGCCAGATATTCGATGATGATGCTCGATTCCGGAAACGCCTTGTTCGCCTCCTCGTCCACCAAGACGGGGAACTTGCCCAGCGGAGTCATGCGCACGAAGCGCTCGCGCGCATCGGGGTCCTGCAGGTCGACGATCTCCTGCTCGAACGGAACGCCTGTCTCGTAGAGCGCGATCAGCGCTTTCCAGCAATACGAAGCTAGTGGGTGCATGTAGAGGCGCAATGCCATGCGCTGGTCCTCCTGCCGGGGCAGAACCCGCGCGAGTGCGTGTCCAACCATCGGGTGATATCTGGCGAATGGCTTCGCCTTCCGGTTCGTATGCTTTCATAGGGGCGATAGCACCAGATGAGAAAGAGGGTGCTGGCGAGCGGAGCCTGTCTCATGCCATCGTGCGCGCTTCGAGAACGGGGATGACGAATGTTTCGAACGATGCTTGTGGCAGCCGCCTTGCTGGCGTGCAGCGCACCTGCCTCCGCCCAGACCAGGGATGAGCTTACCAGCGGCGCCTGGACCTGCTGGATGACGTCCCTGATCGACGAGCCCGGGATGGACGCGAACCTCGCCTTCAATTCCGACGGTTCGCTCGACGGATGGTTTTTTGTCGAAGTGCAGGATGGCGGCGACGTCATTGGTCTTGAATTCTCGATCCTTGGAAACTGGACGCTCGATGGCGTCGTGATCAGCAGCGCCGTCACGGAATCCGAGATCCTCGCGGGCTCGCTCAATGGGGAGGCGTTCACAGCTGAAGAGCTGGCGGAGATGGCCGAACGAATGAGTGACGCGCTTTCCTCGTTTTCCGGCGAAAGCGCGATCGCCTACATCAGTCCGCGCGCCATGGTGCTCGATGAAGCGGAGGCTTCCATCAGCTGCTGGCGCTAGCTACTCCGCAGCACGAGCTGGTAGAGAGGGTGCGACCGCAATGATGCATCGTTGTGCGGTGCATCGTATCGGGCGCCGACCAGTTCCACCCCTGTTCAGCGACCGGTGTCGCTGACGCATCGGACTTCACTAGTCCCTCAAAGCGCCGTCCATCGGGCGCTACGAGAATGCCGAAGCCGGAAGCCTCGTTCGCAGACCAATGGCCCGACCGCAAAAGGCCCTTATCAGCGACCCGCACGCCGAGGCCCGCGCGTTTCCCGTCGGCAAACTCTCCGCGATAGGCCGCCGAAACATGCCGCCTCCGCGTGAACGTCATTGCGCCATGGCCATGCTGCCGACCATTTCGTGTCTCGCCCGAATACAGTGCGTTGCTCACTGCGATCACATACGGGAAAGAAGCTGCAACCTCCTCTGCGCGCGCCGCAGCAAGGTCCAGCGCCTGCGAAACAGGTTCGCGCAGATTCTGAGGCACGGCACCGATCGCAAAGCGCCCAGACTGGTTGAGGTTCGACAGTCGTTCGTTCTCGCGCACGGCGTTGACCTCGTTCGGCAGCGCCGCCGACATGTTGCGCTCGGCTTCATCCGCTCACCGCGCTGTCGCATTCAGCGCGACCTCCAGTTCGTCAGCGGGGAGGGCGAGGGTGGCGAGTCCAGGCTTCGTAATCAGCTGCCGCAACAGCTTCGTCCGCTGCGTCGACTCGTCCCTTATTTCATCAAGCGTGAGGCGGATCGCGCCGGGCGTTGGCGCAAACTTTCCCACGCCTCCCTGGATCACGATATCCGGCCTTGCGGGCAGCGGCCATCCGTCCCCCGCCGAGGCGATCACCACAACCACGCCGGGGCTCTCGGGGTCGATGTCCACCGCATCGTAATGCGCCGTATCGATTTTTAGCCGGGCGAACGCCGCCTCGAGCGCCCGCCGCAGTCCGGCGTCCATCGCGGGGTCCCAGCAAAGATAGAGCCGCTTCTGCTCGGCCATCGCATCCCCTTAGTTCGGGGACACTGCCACGCTGCTTACGCCCGCGGAAGCGACATGCACGCGGCTGCGCCAGCGGTGCCAGATTAGAAAGATGCGCGGGCCGTCGACAAGATAGCGCTTCCATAGCCGTCCTGGCTCAGCGGCGAGCCGGTACAGCCACTCGAGCCTGTGCGTTCGCATCCATTTCGGCGCGCGCACCGTCATGCCCGTCAGGAATTCCAGCGCCGCGCCACAGCACACGGCAACGCCCGTGCAATCCCCCGCCAGCCGCGCCTCATGCGCAATCAGCTCCTGCTGTGGCGAGCCCACCGCGAGAAAGACGAACGGTGCCGGGTTCTCGCGGATGAACTGCACGCACGCCGCGCGCGTTGCCGGATCATCACGCAATCCTGCGGGTGCATCGAACCAGCGTATGTCCAGATGGGCGAACTGCCGGCGCAGGCGATCGACCAGCTTTTGCGTCCCGCCAATCACCACCGCGGGATCGTTCGCGCCGATGTGCTGGCGGAATAGTTGCTCGACAATGTCAGCGCCGGGCGCTGCCGGCAGGTCGAGATAGGATGCGTTGGCGAAGGCTTCGAGGATACGGCTGTCGCACAGGTTCAGCCACGCGTCGTCGTAAAGCTGCATCAGTCGCGGCTGACGGTCCACGCGCACCATGTGATCGACGTTGGGCGTCGCGACATAGGCGAACGGTCCCAGCTTGCGGGCCCGCGTCGCGATCCTGCGCGCCGCCTCGTCCGCGTTCAGCGCGTCGAATTCCATATTCATGAAGAAAGTGCGACGCATGCGGACGGCTCCACATGCAGGCTAGGAAAACAGAGTTGAAGAACGGTTTCGTTCGCCGAACAAAATTGCTCAGAATTCGTTTACGTCCTGTTGGCCAGCCGCCTCGCGGCTGATGCCGTACTTCCTCAAAAGACCGCGCATCTGGTGATAGCTGAGCCCGAGATGCTCCGCCGCCTGCTTCTGGTGGCCGCGACATTTTCCCAGCGCCTCCTCGATCATCCGCTTCTCAAGCTCGGCGACATTCGCGTTGAAGTCCACCGGGCCGTCAGACTTGGGAGCGGGAACGGAGATCGTCTCCGCCATGACGGCCGCCTGCTGCTGCGGCGGAGGGGCAGGGGGCGGGCCCGACAAATCTTTCGCGGGCCGCCAGGGCGAGTTGAAAGGATCGAGCAGATCCACGGTAAGCGTCACTGGACCCAGCGGCGCGCCATTGGACTGCGCCGCCATCGCGCGAAATGTCGCCCGCTCGGCCGCATTCCTGAGTTCGCGGACATTCCCCGGCCAGCCATGTCCGCACATCGCCTCAAGCGCCGAGCGCGACCAGCCTGGAAAATCACCCTCCAGCTCGCGCGCAATCCGCTGCCCAAAATGTTCGGCCAGCAGGATGATGTCCTCCGGCCGCGCCCGCAGCGGTGCCAGCGTGATGACGTCGAAGGCGAGGCGATCGAGCAGGTCAGGCCGAAAGCGCCCTTCGGCCGCCCGTCCCGGAAGGTCCACGTTTGTCGCCGCCACGATCCGCACGTCCGTCGTGATCGTGTCCTCGCCGCCGAGCCGCTGGAATTGTCCGTATTCGACGACGCGCAGCAGTTTTTCCTGAACCTGCATTGAAGCGGTTGCGATCTCATCGAGGAACAGCGTGCCGCCGTCGGCCTGTTCGAACCGCCCCTGCCGCCGCTTTGTCGCCCCGGTGAACGCGCCGGCCTCGTGCCCGAACAATTCGGAATCCAGCAGGTCTTCCGACAACGCCCCGCAATTCACCTTCACGAACGGCTTGTCCCAGCGCGGGCTCAGATAGTGTAGCCGCTCGGCGATCAGCTCCTTGCCGGTACCGCGCTCGCCGATCACGAGGATCGGCCGCTCGACCAGCGCCGCCAGCGAGACCCTTTCGAGGCTCTCCAGCCAAGTCGCGGATTGTCCGATCAGCTCGGGAGGTGAGGGTGCAGCCATTTGGCGAGAATTACCATCACTTGGCCTAAATCGCCAACGAAAGAGTGGCGGTTCTTGCCAGGGCCGTTGCTTATCCACATCCATAAACGTCGAAAACATCACGAAATCAGGGGAGAGAATGGTTACCGAAAAACTGGCACGGCTGTTGCATTCAAGTCTTCATGCCGGGGTCACACCGGCGACCACAGGAGCTAAAGATGCGCTACTCCGACCACCGCGATCCCTACGAGAAGCCCAGCCCACTGGGACGTTTTGGAAGCTGGATGGCACGGAGACCGTTCGAAAGCTGGGGCTTCTTTATCGCCGGCTTCCTGATCGCGCGCATCCTCTTCTGACCTCCCCACCAACCTCTTCATCGGCACAAGACCACAAACACCAAGAAGACCATCCCCCGAGAAGGTTCTACGAAAGGTTCTGATATGGGCGTTTTCTCCCGTCTTTCCGACATCATCAATTCGAACATCAACTCGATGCTCGACAAGGCGGAGGATCCCGAGAAGATCGCCCGTCTCATCATCCAGGAAATGGAAGACTGCCTCGTCGAGGTCCGCTCCGCCGCGGCCCGCTCGATGGCGGACAAGAAGGAATACGAGCGCGACATGTCGCAGCTTGAGCAGACACGCCTCGACTGGACAGCCAAGGCCGAGCTCGCCGTGGAAAAGGGGCGCGAAGACCTCGCCCGCGGTGCCCTCTCCGCCAAGCAGCGCGCCGAGCGTGAAATCGACGGCCGCCGCCAGGCCCTGAAAGCGATTGAGGAAGTCTCGATCCGCCGCCAGGACGATCTCGAGAAGCTGCAAGCGAAACTGGACGAAGCGAAAACGAAACATCGTGCGCTCGTCGTCCGTCGCGAAGCCGCCGAACAGCGCATCGCGATGCGCTCGCGCATCGAGGTCAACAAGGTCGACGAGGCGATGCGCCGTTACGGCCAGATCGAACGCAAGGTCGACGAGATGGAAGCCTATGCCGATCTCATCAACGTTGGTGATCGTTCGCTCGAGGCGCAGTTCCAGGAACTGGCTGCTGAAGAGTCGATCGAGAAGGAACTCGCCGAGATCAAGCGTCGCCGCGGCGGTGCCCCGTCTCCCGCTCCGGCACCGGTGCGCCGCAAGACCGCCGAAGGTGAGGGCGCGTAATGGGTTCGGAAGCGATCTTTGGGATGAGCCTTGGCCTCGTCGCCATCGTCAGCATCTTCGTCATTTTGCCGTGGATGATCCTCCACTACATCTCGAAGAACCGGAATTCCCGGAATCTCACTGAAGATGACGAAAGGATGCTCGAGGACCTCTGGCGCTCCGCCCGCACCATGGAGCGCCGCATCGAGACCCTCGAGCGCCTGCTCGAACCAGACGCCGCTCCGATCCGCCCGCGCCCGGCACAATCCACCCGTGGGGACATCAACTGATGCGCGACGATTACATCTCTTCTCCGAACCCGAAGCGGCTCTACCGCTCACGTGACAAGGTGATCGCCGGGGTCTGCGGCGGCATTGCCGAGCGGATGGGGTGGGACCCGACCCTCACCCGCATCGGTGCCGCCATCCTGCTCTTCACCGGCGTCGGCTTCATCATTCCGGTTTACCTGGTTGTCTGGGCGATCACGCCTTACCAGCCCTACCGCCCACGCAATCTGACGCCGGATGAAGAACGCTTCTGGACCTCGGTCTCCGATCGCCCACGCGAAACCTTCTCGAACATTCGTTACAAGTTCAAGGACATGGACGACCGCCTGGCGCGCATGGAACGGGCCGTGACGTCCGAGGAATGGAAGCTCAAACGGGAATTCCGCGACCTCGAAGGTCGCTAGGCTTGGCACGGCGTGGCGGCTGACAAATCCTCCCCAGGCAGACGCTGCGCTGACCGACGAACCAAGACAGAGCCCCAGACACAACAGAGGGACACCATGGCTCGCGAATTTCACATCCGCCCACTCCAGGTGAGACTGGCATGCGCCGCAGCGCTGCTCGTGATGGGCCTCTCCGCCCTTGCTATTGCTACCCGATCAGGCGCCGTCCATCTCGACGCCGGTGAAATGACGCTGGTGTTCGGCGGCGGCGAACGAGGTCTTACTTTCGACGTCGCCTCGCGTGGATGCCCGCCCGATTGCGACTTCGGCATCAACTGGCGTCCGTCGCTGACGCTCACAGGAACGGGGTTGTAGATGGAAGGCGTCATTGCAGTCGCTGCACCCTTCGTGATGGTCGTCGCCATCGTCTGGCTCGTCCAGAACGGGAAGAACAAGCGAGCCGAGATGGCGTCCGGCGGATCGCGCGAAGATCAGGCCATCATCGGCCAGATGCAGCAGCAGATCGACAGGCTGACAGATCGCGTCGCCGTTCTCGAACGTCTCGTCACCGACGACGACCGCCGCCTCTCGCGCGAGATCGACAGTCTCCGCGACCGCGGCCGTCCCCCAGTCTAGTTTCAGAATTCTGATTTCATCAGCGGCAGGCAAAGGAGTATGCACATGCAGAAAGACGCCCCGCCGGCCCCCTCGCACGACAAGCCTGCGCCGGACAGGAAGCAGCCGCGCTTTCTGGATGCCGAACCGCCGCGCCCCACACCGCTGGGTCGCCTTCGCACTGACGACGAGACGCGCCTCGCCGACGAAATCGAAAAACTGCGTTGAGAGGAACATCGACATGGAAGGCATCATCATCACCGGAATGGTCCTCGGCGGCCTGTTCGCGATGTGCTGCGTGATCGGGTACATCACGATCAAGGAGGAGAAGATCAAGGCGCAGTCCAAGGGCGCAGTTGAAGGTCAGGACCGCATCAACGCAGCAACAGCCGCCGAGATCGCGCGCCTGCGCGCCCGCCTTGAGGTGGTCGAGCGCCTCGTGACCGACGACGACCGCAAGCTGGCGCGCGACATCGCCCAGTTGCGGACCAAGCAGGTGAACGCCACCTAGTTGCAATGCGAGAGGGGATCGGCACATGCACGACCAAGAATGCGGTGGACAGAACAAGAGCCGCGACGCCTGGCGCTTCGAGCGTCGGGCCAAACGCGCCGCCTGGCGCGCCCGCTTCGCCGCCCGCCGCGCGGGGCAGGGCGACTGGAGTCATCTCAAGGACCCGAAATTCTGGGGCCTCGACGCCGAAAGCATGAAGCAGTGGAGCTCCAACTCCGACTGGGACATGCACGGCCGTCAGACCGGACCCAATCACACCGAGGTCGAGCAGTTGAAGGCGCAGGTTGCAGAAATGGAAACGACTATCGGATCGATGCAGGAGCGCATCGCCGTACTGGAGCGGCTCATACTCGATCTCGACAAGGAAGCGCGGGAATCCCGCCTCGCTGCGGAGATCGAGAAGCTCCGCGACCGGCCAGATGGGGGCCAGTGATGGAAGCGATCGTCATATCGATCGTCGTAGGCATCGCCGTGATAATGGCGGCGTCCGTGCAGATCATCCGCATGGCGCTTGCGCATGAGGAGAAACGGCTGGCGCTGAAGGCGGGTGTGAGCGATGCGGGCCGTCTCGAACAGATCGTCGCCGCAAACACCACCGAGATAGCCAAGCTTCGCCAGCGCGTCGAGGTGCTTGAGCGACTCGCGACGGATGACGAGCGCCGCCTTTCGCACGAGATTGCGGGCCTGCAGGGCGGACGGACGCCAGCATGATGAGCAGACCGTTTGTGTGTCAGGCAAGAGTGGATGTTGCAAGAACTATGGACGCCAGCGACAGCAAGAGAGCCTGGGAAGAACTGCGCGAGCTGGTCGGTTCGTCGACGCGCGCGCGCCAGAAATCCCGGGACTTCTGGGAGGAAATGTTCGGCTCGGAGGACGCCCTGTTCTACGACGCCGACGGCAACGATCGAACCTACCTCTTCCACGCGCTGATCGAGCGCGTCGATCAGACGACACGCATCGCGGAAGGTCTCGCCGAGCGCGTCGCAGTTCTCGAACGCCTGGCCGTGCAGGAAGAAGCGCGCATTGCGCTGGAGATCGAGAAGCTCAGGAAGGAAGGCTAGATGTCGACCGAAGTCATGTTCGTCGCGATCGCAGGCATGGGGACCTTCCTCCTCATGATCCACATCATCGGCAAGGCGGAGACCGACAAGGCCCGCGTCAAGGCCGCCGGCTCGGAAGACACCGAAGGCATGAAGCGCCTGCTCGCAGACAACACGGCCGAGATATCGCGCTTGCGCGCGCGTGTGGAAGTGCTTGAACGACTCGCCACGGACGGAGACCGCCGGCTCGCTGGCGACATCGAGCGACTTCGCTCCGAACAAAGGGTGTAGACGATGGATAATGCAGGCGTTCTGATTCCGCTTCTCGGCATCATGTGTGGTATCATCGCCATCATCAGCAGCGCATATCTGAAGGCGCAGAAGATGAAACTCGATATGGTGCAGGCCAATCGCCTCTCATCGGCCTCTGAGTCCGAAATGATGAGCGAGATACAGCGCCTGAAGGACCGCGTCGCCGTGCTCGAAAGGCTAGCCACCGATGGCGACCGAAAACTCGCCGGCGAGATCGATCGCCTGCGCGATGACCGAAGGGTCTAGGGATGTTCGATCTCAATCTCTTTGAATTCATCATCGCGATTGTGCTTATCGGCTCCGTCGCTGGCATCGTGCAGCAGGGCATCAAGCTGGAGCGCGACAAGGTCCGCGCCAGCCGCCGCGAGGCTGAGGGCGCCGCCGCCCAGCTCGGCGGCATCGTCTCCGACCTTCACAAGGATGTCGCCCGTCTCAAGGACCGAGTCCGCGTTCTCGAAAAGCTCGTCACCGATGACGATCGCCGCCTGGCGGACGAGATCAACCGCCTGCGACGCGAGGAGGCCGGTCCGCGCGCGGGCGCGTGAACTACAGTCTCCCGCGCCGCATCGCGCGGGCTCGGAATCGCCCGGGGTCAAGGCATTCGGCGACGCTCGCCTCGACCGGCGATGGCTCACCGAAAGCCTCCGAAGCGACTATCTCGGCAAGCAGTGGCCCCCACAGAAAGCCACGTGAGCCGAGGCCGCCGACAAGGCGGTGACGCTCTGAAGGCGCCGGAGTGCCGTCCGGCGCCTTCTTCTTGTCCGCAATAATCCCTGCAAACGGCAGCCGATCCTGCGTTGTGGCTCGAACGCTTGCGCGCGCACCTCCATCATCGTCAACCGCCGCCAGTTCTGCCCTCGTAGTAAGCTGGCCGCGATGCAGCCGTCCGTCGCCCCACGAGAGCGCGCTCCCCGACGCCGCCACATCCGGCCGTAACCGCGCCAACACCTCAAGATTGTGACCCGTCGCCGCCTCGCTCACGCGCGGCTCACCAACCGCTGCATCGAATGTCGCGCCAAATACGATCTGCCCGAACGCCTCCACCGCATAACCGCCATCCGCCACAGCGTGCGCGTCGCCATCCGACGTTACCCAATCCACCTGACCCAGCCGCCCCGCAACCGTCGGCGCTTCAACGCCAGCGATCTCCGCGACGCCCATGCCCGCACACACCACGATCAGGTCCGCATCGACATCCGCAAGCGACGTCACTTGCGCGCGAAATCTTACCTCCGCGCCCGCCATCAACTGCGGCAACGCCGCTTCGGGCTTCACCGCAACAGCCCCTTTGTGCCGCACGCCATCGCCCGCCGCCTGAAGCAATGCCTCTTCCAGCGGCGGATCCGCCATCAGCTTTGCAAACCGCGCAATTTCCCGCTCGCCACGCGGCAGGTGCACCGCAGCAAGCGCCTGCACCGCATCTGCGCCCAGTTCGCCATAGAACCGCCGCGCATACAGCCACGCCTCAAGCAGCGCCCGCGCCGCCGGCCCATCAGCCGCGTCCAGCCGCGGCATCACCAGCGCGATCGGGTTGCCACTCGCGCCCGCGCCCAGTTGCTCTGCCTGCTCGTAGACCGTCACCGTACATCCGCGCCGCACAAACGCCCGCGCCGCGCATGCGCCCGCAATCCCGCCGCCGATGATCGCCACGCGCTGCGGTGCCGCCACACGCGACGAGCCCGCCGCAACAAGCCGTGCCTCCAGCCTCTCCTTCTTGCGGCCATGCCCCGGGAGCTTGGCCACCTCGAAGCCGACAGCCTGCAGGTTGCGCCGCACATCCCCCGCCACCGTATACGTCGCCGCCCGTGCGCCCGGCGTACACATCCGTGCGACATGGCCCAGCACTTCGGCTGACCACATTTCCGGGTTCTTCGCCGGCGCAAAGCCATCGAGAAACCACGCATCGCACTGCGCCCGCGCCTGCGCGACAGCCACTTCAATATCATCAACATGCAGTGTCAGCGTCACGCCGTCGCCCAGCACAATGCGCTGCACTCCCCGCGCCCGTTCCGGCCACCTGTCTCTCAGCTGCGCCGACAATGCGGCCAGCTCCGGCCATCCGGCGTGCACGCGCGCCGCCGCTTCACGCGGCATCAGCAGCCCCTCGAACGAGATCACATCGAGCCGCGCGTCTGGCGAAGGCCGATGCGCTCGCCAAAGCTCCCACAGCGCCAGCAGGTTCAGACCCGTGCCGAATCCCAGCTCGCCCACCGTGAACTGCCCGCGCCCGACCCACGCTTCCGGCAGGCCGCACCCGCGAAGAAACACGGCGCGCTTTTCGTCGAGTCCCTCGCCCGAGAAATACACATCGCCATGTCCACGCGCGAATGGCAGCGTGCCGATGAATTCCAGATCGGGCAGGGGCGGCAGGCGCGGCATCAGTCTTTCGCGCGCGTCGCCGTCACCATGTAGTTGACGGCTGTATCGCGCGTCAGGCTCCACTTGCCCGTCAGAGGCGAGAACGAGACGCCCACCGTCTCCAGCATCTCCAGCCCCGCTCCGGTCATCGCCGCGCGCGCGTCTTCCGGCGTCACGAACTTGTTCCAGTCATGCGTCCCTACCGGCAGCCAGCGCAGCACATGCTCCGCTCCCACCACGGCCAGCACGAAGGCCTTCGCCGTGCGGTTCAGCGTCGCCATCACCATCATCCCGCCCGGCGCCAGCAACGCTGCACAGTCGGCAAGAAACCGCGCCGGGTCCTGTACATGCTCGACGACTTCGAGCGACAGCACGATGTCGAACTTCGGTTCCCCTGCCGCAACCAGGCCCTCGACCGTCCCTACGCGATAGTCGACATCCACATGCATCGCATCGGCATGCACGATCGCCGCCTTGATGTTCTTGTCGCCCGCATCGATCCCCACCGCATGCGCGCCCAGCCGCGCCATCGGCTCGGTCACCAGCCCCCCACCGCATCCTGCATCCAGCAGTCGCAGCCCTTCCAGCGGCCGCTTCGCATGGGCATGCAGCCCAAAATGCTTCACCGCCATCTCGCGAATATACGTCAGCCGTACCGGGTTGAACTTGTGCAGCGGCGCGAACTTTCCCGTTGGCGACCACCAGTCCGCCGCCATGGCCCGGAACTTCTCGATCTCCGCCGGATCGACGCTGGGCGATTCCGGAATGCTTTCGTCGCGTGTGAGGATCTTGGCCATGCCTCCTATCTGGACCCGTGAAGCCGCGCCCGCAACGCCTACCCCCGGGCCAGGCGCGGCAAATTCCGCATGAGGCAAGGCAGTGCGCCGGGCACGGTCAACCGTACCCGGCAGGGGGGATTTTTTTCCGCAAAGTAGCCGATGGCAATCTGCGCATTGCCCTCCGCCGCGTGTGCCTTTAGACACCCTGCCGTCATCCGCCCCCGCCCGGGGGAAGGGCAAGGGACGTAGCCGGTCATGAATCGCCTGGTGCTGAAATTCGGCGGAACGTCGGTCGCCAACCTTGAGCGTATCGCGCATGTGGCGGACATCGTCGCCGCGCGCCGCGCGGAAACCCGCGCCATTGCGGTCGTTGTCTCCGCCATGTCGGGCACGACCAACCAGCTGGTCGAATGGACCCGCGGTGCCGCTGGTCCCGATCTGCATGGAACCGACTTCGACGACGAATACGATGTCGTCGTCGCCTCCGGAGAACAGGTCACCGCCGGGCTTCTCGCGTTGGCCCTGCGCAAGAAAGGCCTCAAGGCCCGTTCCTGGCTCGGCTGGCAGCTTAAGCTGAAAACCGACGAGGCCCACGGCAAGGCCCGCATTACCGGCTGCGACAACCCCGAATTCATCCGCTCCGTCGACAGCGGCGAGATCGCCGTCGTCGCCGGCTTCCAGGGTGTTGACGATCACGGCCGCGTCTCGACGCTTGGCCGCGGCGGATCGGATACCTCCGCCGTCGCCGTCGCCGCCGCCCTCAAGGCCGCGCTTTGCGATATCTACACCGACGTCGACGGCGTCTACACCACCGACCCGCGCATCACGCCGAAGGCGCGCCGCATCGAGAAAATTTCCTACGAGGAAATGCTGGAACTCGCCTCACTCGGCGCGAAGGTGCTGCAGACGCGCTCAGTCGAGCTTGCAATGAACCATCGCGTTCCTGTGCGCGTGCTGTCCTCCTTCGAGGGCGCCGTGCCCAAAGCCAATACCGGAACGCTCGTGTGCGATGAGGAACAGATCGTGGAAAAGCAGGTTGTCAGCGGCGTCGCCTATTCCCGTGACGAAGCCAAGTTCAGCATCATCGGCGTGGAAGACCATCCCGGCGTCGCCGCAAACATCTTCGGCGCGCTCGCCGACGCAGGCGTCAATGTCGACATGATCGTGCAGGCTTCGGCCAAGACCGAAGGCCGCCAGAACATCGTCTTTACCTGTCCTGACCGCGACGCTGCCCACGCCAAATCCGTCCTCGAAAGCCTCAACGGCAATGTCGGCTTCGAGAATCTATCGGTCGACCGCAACGTCGCCAAGGTCTCGGTCATCGGCGTCGGCATGCGTTCGCACGCCGGCGTCGCGAAGACTATGTTCCAGGCCCTCTCCGCCAAAGGCATCAACATCCAGGTCATCTCGACATCCGAGATCAAGATCTCCGTCCTGATCGACGCCAGCTACACCGAACTCGCCGTACGTGCCTTGCACACGGCCTATGGGCTGGACGCGGACTAGGATCGGGAATCCCGTCCACGTCCTACTCGACGTGGCCTCCCCACAATGAGGCCTTCAGAGCCGCCGGACACGAGTAGCGCTCATCCTGAGCAGCCGCAAAGCGGCGTCTCGAACGACGAGGGCGAGCTTACAGGCTCTCGCAAGCTGTCACTCTACGACAATTTCCAAACCCGCCACAAAAACATACCGTAAAGCCCACCTCAGTGAATCGACGCACAATGACGTCCGCCCCGTTATCCGCTAAAGCGCGGTAACAACCCCAACCGGAGACCCCGTGACCGATCGCGGCAGGCCAGGAGAGAAGGGACCTTCATCGCCCCGCCCCCCTGCGGGCGGTGGCGGCGCGAAGCTTCTGCTCTCGCGCCTGCGCGCTCTGATGGCCAACCAGGCGCAGGACCCGAAACGCCTTGAACGCGTCGTGGAACTCATCGCCAACACGATGGTGGCCGACGTCTGCTCGATCTACCTCCGGTCCGAGGATGAAAGCCTCCTCCTGATGGCGACCCAGGGCCTGCGCCCGGAAGCCGTCGGCCGCACCCGCATGAAGGAGAATGAGGGCCTTGTCGGGCTCGTCTCCTCCACCGCGCGTCCGCTCCGCCTGACCGACGCCTTCTCCCACCCGCGATTTTCCTACCGACCTGAAACGGGCGAAGACCCGTTCCACTCCTTCCTCGGCGTGCCGATTCTGCGGGGCGGCCGCGTCCTCGGCGTCGTGGTCGTCCAGAACCGTACAGAACGGGCCTATGACGATGAGGAGGCCGAAGCCCTCCAGACCGTCGCCATGGTGCTGGCCGAGCTGGTGGCCTCTGCCGCCGACACGCTCAGCGCCGGCCTGCGCCAGACGCGCCCGGTGGAACTCCGCGGCCGCGCGATGAATGAAGGGCTCGCCTCTGGCGTTGTCCACCTCTACGACCCGGTCGTTCCGCCCGCCCGGCTCTTTGCCGCCGATGCTGAACTTGAGGAGCGTCGCCTCAACGACGCGCTCGAGGCGCTCCGAAACTCGATCGACGCCATGCTCACCCGCGCCGGCCCCGTCCTGTTCGGCGAAAGCCGCGACGTACTCGAAACCTACCGCCTCTTCGCCCACGACCCGAGCTGGGAAGCCCGCCTCGTTGAAGCCGTCCGCACCGGCCTGTCTGCAGAAGCCGCTGTCGACCGAGTCCGCCGCGAACACCGCGCACGCCTGGAGAACGCGCGCGACGGCTTCCTGCGGGAACGCCTGCACGATCTCGAAGACCTGGAAAACCGCCTCCTGCGCCAGCTCAACGGCGATGATGGCGGCGGCCGCGTCGCCCCGCCCGGGGCCATTCTTGTTGCCAGCCGCATTGGCCCCGCAGAACTGCTCGAATACCGCGACGCTCATCTGGCGGGCATTGCGCTGGAAGAAGCCGGGGCCGGCTCCCACGCCGCGATCGTCGCCCGCGCGATGGGGGTTCCTGCTGTCGGCGGCCTCACCGGCCTGGTCACCCGGGCGGAAGACGGCGACCTGATGATCATCGACGGCGAGGGTGGGGTGGTCCATATCCGCCCCGAAGCCGAAATGATGTCCAGTTTTCAGGCCCGCGTCGCCATATCCGAGCAGACGCAAGCCGAACTCTCGCGCCTGCGCGACGAGCCCGCCCTGACGAAGGACGGCGTGGAAATTGATCTCTACATCAATGCGGGCCTCAGCTTCGACCTCGACCATCTCGACGCCGTGGGGGCCAAGGGGGTCGGCCTGTTCCGCACGGAGTTCCAGTTCATGGCGTCGGAGACCATGCCTGGCCTCGAAGAACAGTCGAACTTCTACAAGTCAGTCATCGACCGGGCAGGCGACCGCCCCGTCACCTTCCGCACCATCGACCTTGGCGGCGACAAGATCGCGCCCTTCATGGGCAGGCGTGAGCGGGAGGAGAATCCCGCCCTCGGCTGGCGCGCCCTGCGCATGGCGCTTGATCATCCCTTCTTCTTCCGCCGCCAGCTGCGCGCCCTGATCCGCGCCTCCCGCGGCAAGACTCTGCGCCTGATGTTCCCGATGGTCGCCACGGTCGAGGAGTTCGAGGCTGCCCGCCGTCTTCTCGACAGCGAAATGGAATGGGCGGTGAAGTTCGGCCGCGACCTGCCCAACCGCCTCCAAGTCGGTGCCATGGTCGAGACACCCTCGCTCGCCTTCTCGATCGACCAGCTCAAGGGCAAGGCCGATTTCCTGTCGGTTGGAACCAACGACCTGATGCAGTTTTTCTTCGCTGCCGATCGCGATAACGCCCGTCTTGCAGGCCGTTACGACCTGCTCAGCCGCCCCGCCATGCGCCTGATGCAGCGCATGCGCCAGCGCGCGGATGAAGCCTCTCTGCCCATCACCGTGTGCGGCGAAGCGGCCGGCCGCCCCCTCGAAGCCCTTGCCCTGATCGCGCTTGGTTACCGCAAGCTCTCTATGCAGGCGTCACGCATAGCGCCCGTCAAACTGCTGGTCCGCTCGGTCGACATGGCCGTGCTGGCGCGAGACGTGCAATCCGTCCTGGACGGCCCAGCGCCCTCGATACGTAACGCAATGTTAAGTGTCGCAACGGGGTTTGGGCTGAAGATTTAGGTTGTGGCGGTACTGGCGCCCACTTACCTTGATAATGACTTGTTAGGGTGGTGGGCGTTAATCGGGATGGGATTGTCTTCAGCAATCGCCTTCCCGTTTCGGACAGACATATGAGCGGCGTGGCCAAGGACGACACCAACCCCAATTCGCCTGCGGATGACACCGTTCCCGTGACGAGCGAATCCGATGCTGGCAAGGCCGACGCCGAGCCCACCGTTTCCGCGCAACCGAAGGACGACGAACCACGCACCCGCCGTGGCGCTCCCCATCTGCGCGTGGTGAGCGACAATGAGATCGAGTTCGCCGCCCAGGCAGCAGCTGCACACACCCGCATCGGCGATGCCATTCGCGCCGCGCGCGAGAATTCGGGTTTCACGCTGGAACAGGTCTCCCGCGAGACCCGTGTCCACCTCAGCCACCTCCGCGCAATCGAGGACATGACGCCGGGCCTGCTCGGCGCGCCTGTCTATGCCAAGGGCTATATCAAATCCTACGCCCGCTTCCTCGGCATGGAGGAGCAGACGACGCTCGACCGCTACCTGTCAGAATGCGCTGCCATCCTAAAGGACCCGGAAAAGGTGGATATCGCGCCATCGGCCTCCTCCAATGCGCGGAAGCTGCCGGTCGCCGTGCCCATGCTTGGCATTCTCATGATCGCCTTGGTCGGCGGCGGTGCCGTCATGTTCTTCAACAGCGGTGAGAAGTCCCCGGCTGTCACCTCTGAAACCACACCTGCCGTCATTGGCGTCGGCCCGATCGCCCAACCCGTCGCCCCGCAACTCCGCATCGTCGCCCTGAAGCGTTCGATGCTGGAAGTCCGCTCGGCAAAGGGCGACAAATACGTCCATCGCAACTACAATCCCGGCGAATTCTTCGTCGTCCGCGTCGGTGCCGGATTCACGGTTTCGGCCGAGGACGGTTCAGCCTTCGAATGGCGTCTTGGCGAGCAGTCGCTCGGCCTGCTCCAGGAAGCCGGTGGCCCGGTCTTCGCGGCAAACGTCGACCAGGCGGCCCAGCGCCCACCCATCGTTAAGGCGCCGCCCGTCATCGAGCCCATCACGTCCGACACGGACGCCAACGCCGTTGTAACCCCTGGCCAGCCCGCGGCCGGCGCAAGCCCCGTCCCACCCCCGGCGAAGCCACGTCCGCGTCCGGCCACCCCGCCTGCGACGTCCGGTGCCACCCCATCCGCGCCGCCCGTGGCCGCAACACCCGCGCCCCAGCCCCCGGTCCGAGACCCGGCGCTCGACGCCTATCCCGACCAGGTCGCACCGCCTCCCGTCCAGTAGCAGGCGCAATCCACGCATCCGGCTTTACGGACAGGCGCAAAAGGCCCAAATGTCGGCAATCGGCTGATCGGGCAATTTTATGAGCCACGACATCAATCACCTTCGCCCCTGGCGCACGATTGTTCGGCGCAAGTCGCGCCAGATCCGCGTCGGTAACGTTCTGGTCGGCGGCGACGCGCCCATCTCTGTCCAGTCAATGACCAACACGCCGACCTCGGACGCGAAAGCCACCATCGAGCAGATCCGCGGTCTGGAAGAAGCCGGCGCCGACATTGTCCGCGTCTCATGTCCCGACGAAGAATCTACCGCCGCCATGCCGGAAATTTGCCGCGCCGCGAAAGTGCCGATCGTCGCCGACATCCACTTCCACTACAAACGCGGGATCGAAGCGGCCAAGGCAGGCGCCGCCTGCCTGCGCATCAACCCCGGCAATATCGGCAACGCTTCGCGGGTGCGGGAAGTGGTGCAGGCCGCCAAGGACTATGGCTGCTCCATGCGCATCGGCGTCAATGGCGGCAGCCTCGAACGACACCTGCTGGAGAAATACGGCGAGCCCTGTCCCGAAGCGATGGTCGAAAGCGCGCTCGACCACGCGCGCATCCTCGATGACCACAACTTCCACGACTACAAGATTTCGGTCAAGGCTTCCGACCCGTTCCTCACGGTAGCCGCCTATCACCAGCTCGCCGACGCCACAGACGCGCCGCTCCACCTCGGCGTCACCGAAGCTGGCGGTCTCCGGACAGGCACCGTCAAATCCGCCATCGGTATCGGCTCGATGCTTTGGGCCGGCATCGGCGACACCATCCGCGTCTCGCTCTCCGCCGAGCCCGTAGAGGAAATCAGGGCCGGCTACGAAATCCTCAAATCGCTCGGCCTGCGCACCCGCGGCGTCAACATAATCTCGTGTCCCAGCTGCGCCCGACAAGGCTTCGACGTCATCCGCACCGTAGAGACGCTGGAAAAACGTCTCGCCCACATCCACGAACCGATCTCGCTCTCGATCATCGGCTGCGTCGTCAACGGACCGGGCGAGGCCACCATGACCGACCTCGGCTTCACCGGCGGCGGCAAGGACGCCGGCATGATGTACGTCTCTGGCAAGGCCGACCACAAAATCACAAACGCCGAAATGGTCGACCGCATCGTCGCCCAGGTCGAGGCGAGGGCCGCCATTCTCCGCGCCGCTAAGGAAGCCGCCGCACAAGCTGCCGAGTAGCTAGGGCCGCCAGGTTCCCGGACGGCGATCGGGGACCCGCGCCGAATCCCCACGACGAATGATGGACTTGCGGCCCGACCCCTCATCGCGCACTCTGGCCAAACACAGACACGGGCTTCAGTATGTCCTTATCATTCCGTCGCCCGCTCTTCGCGATCGCAGCCGCAATATGCGCGACCGCCCCAGCCACCTACGCGCAGACACAAACGGCCGCTCCGGAAACCGGCGCCACCTTCCAGTGCCAGGACGGCGGGAAGATGGTCCTCACCTTCGCCGAGGCGAGCAACGGAATCGACGCTATCATCTGGCTCCACGGCGCGATCTACCGCCTCCCGAACCAGCCGCCCCGGCAGGGCCCGGTGCAAGTCGTCTGGAGCGATGGCGAGCACTCCCTCACCTGGAGCCCCGGTGTCCAGCTGATGTGGATGGCCAGCGACACCCACCTAATGTGCGGCCGCGGCGGCCACAAGCACTGACCCTCAAGGAGAAGTCCTCCCTCGACGCGAAGCGGCGGAGGAGTTGTCACGAAGTGACAAGGGGGCTGCCTGCAGAGCAGGCGGACGGAGCCACCGGGTTCGCCAGTCGAGCGCCCCTACCAGATCAACACGCGCCTGGCCGGCGGTAGATAGCTCGGGTCGCTCTCCTTGACGCCGAACGCCTGATACCAGCTCTCCATGTTCCGCACCGGACCAATGGTACGGAAGTACGCCGGCGCGTGAGAGTCCGTCGCGATCAGCACCCGCAGCGCCTCGTCGCGCACCAAGCCGCGCCACACCTGCGCCCAGCCGAGGAAGAAGCGCTGGTCGCCGGTGAAACCGTCCAGCACAGGAGCTTCCTTGCCGTCGAGCGAGAGACGGTAGGCGGCGTAAGACACCTGCAGCCCACCATTGTCGCCGATGTTCTCGCCGAGCGTGAAACGCCCATTCACGTTGAGCCCCGGCAGCGCCTCGAACGCTGAATACTGCTCCGCCAGTGTATCCGTCAGCCCCTTGAAGCGCGCCACATCATCCGGCCCCCACCAGTCGCGCAATACGCCATTGCCGTCGGACTTCGCGCCCTGGTCATCGAAGCCATGACCCATCTCGTGCCCGATCACAGCGCCGATGCCGCCATAGTTCACGGCCGGATCAGCGTTGAGATCGAAGAACGGCGGCTGCAGGATCGCAGCCGGGAAGGTGATCTCGTTGAACACCGAATTGTACGACGCATTCACCGTCTGCGGCGTCATCCCCCATTCAGTCCGATCCGTCTTCTGTCCAAGCCGCACCAACCGTCGTTTCGCCTCGAACTCCGCCGCGCGCTGTGCATTGCCGAACGCATCGCCCTTCACGATCGTCATCGCCGAATAGTCGCGCCACTTGTCCGGATAGCCGATCTTCGGCTTGAACAGCGCCAGCTTCTCCAGCGCCTGCTCCTTCGTATCCGCGCTCATCCACGGCAGCGCCTTGATGCGCTGCCCATACGCCACGCGCATGTTCTCGACGAGAGCGAGCATCTTCGCCTTCGAATCCGCCGGGAAGTGCTTCGCCGCATAGACCTTGCCGACGGCCTCCCCCATCGCGCCGTTCAGCGCCGCGATCGCCCGCTTGTCGCGTGCGCGTTGCTCCGGCTGCCCGTTCAGCGTCTTGCCGTAGAACGCAAACGCCTCGTCATCGAACGCCTTAGGCAGCACCTCCGCATTTCGCCGCAGCGAATGATAGGTCGCATACGCCTTCAGTGTCTCGAGCGGCGTCTCGGACCAGATCTTCGCCAGCGGCCCGATCGCATCCGGTGTCCGTACGATCGCCCGGTCCGCCGCGCCGACAAGGCTGGCTTCGAGGGCGGCGTCCCACGGATAAGCCGGCGCCATCGCCTTCAGCTCTTCCCGCGTCTTGGGGTTATACGTCTTGTCGCGCTCGCGCAGCTGCTCGGGCAGCCAGTGCTTCTCCGCGATTTTCATCTCGAGGCCGAGCACCGCTACCGCCCTCGCGTCCGCGCCGCTCACGCCCGCCAACGAAAGCAGCCTTGCAACATGCGCCCTGTAAGCCGCGATCTGTTCGGGCTTGGCCGTCTTGCCTACATAGAAAGTGCGGTTCGGCATGCCGAGCCCGCCATGGTTCACCGTCAGCACATAGATGTCCGGATTCTTCTGGTCGGGCGCGACGCCCCAGCCGATCGGCGAGGGAACTGGCGATCCCGGCCGCGCCGCGATCACCGCTAGCTCGGCTGCATTCTCCGCGCCGTTGATCTCCGCCATCAGCGGCTGGATCGGTGCCAGCCCCTTCGCCTCGATCGCGGCCGTGTCGACAAACGCAGCGTAGAAATCGGCGATCCGCTGCTCGTCGGTGCCTTTCGCGCCGCCTTTCGCGGTCGTCTCCGCCACCAGCTCGATCACGTGGACATCGGCCTGCTCGCGCAGCTCATCGAACGCCCCCCAGCGTGTGCGGTCGCCCGGAATCTTCGTCGTCTCCTGCCACGTTCCGCCGGCATATCTGGCAAAGTCGACGCCCGGAGAAGCAGAACGATCCATCCCCGCGATATCGAATCCCCACGCGCCGATCTTCGGCTTTGCGGCCGGCGCCGCTAGGGCTGGCGCTACCGGCGCCTGCGCCACAGTCATGGTCGCATCCAACAGTGGCGCAGCTGCTGTTCCACATGCCGCAACGAGGGCAATGCTCGCTGCGCCAAGCAGGAATGTCCGAAGAACCATGATATCCTCGCTGAGAAGCTGATGGCACCGCAGAACCGCGGCAAGCGGAAACGCGATGCTAGGGGCGGCCCCGTTCTAGGGCAACTCCGACCCCTACACTCTAGCGCTATACCTTCTCGCTGATCCGGATCGCCAGCCTGCAGCCCGTCCGGATGATTGCCGACAGCAGCGGATAGGCCGGCGCTTCTGCTGCGCCCTCGGCAGCGGCGAGCTCCTTGTGCGAGACTTCCTCTTCCTGGAACTTCGCCATCGTGTCGGCCAGCGCCGCATCACCCGCCTCGCGCAGTTCAACGACCTGATCGCCATAGTGCTCCTCGATGACGGTCTCGACCGCCTCCGTGCACGCATGCGCGGCCTTCTCGCCAAGCAAGGCCGTACCCACGCCAAGGGCAAAGCCCGCCGCATTCCAAACCGGCGACATTGCCGTGGGTCGCACGCTTCCCGCGCTCAGCATGCGATCGAACGCGTCGAGATGCTCCTGCTCCTGCGCCGCCATCTCCTTGAGCTGGCCTACGATGCGCTCCTTGCCATATTGCCGTTCGAACACGGCGAGCTGGCCCTTGTAGATCGCGACCGCGCCATACTCGCCGGCATGATCGACGCGCAGGATCTCCCCACGGCGATTGCGGCTCATCGTCATGGCTTCCCACTCATGGCTGGTTTGGTTCATTGGCTGTATCGGTATGCATCGGCGGCTGGCTGGCCGAATACAGGCTCAGCGCCGCGAGCACCATCGACCAGACCGCATTCAGCCCGGCCATCGAAAGACCCCACGGCTGGTCGGGAACGCGCCACAGCGCCTCCTTGCACGACGGGATCGCCTGCGGACGGTTGAGCAGTTCGCTAAGCGGCACATCCTCGGGCAGGGCACCGGCGGTGATCGCCGTGCAGCCCGCTGGTCCCGGCGCAAGGTCCCACTCGAACAGCGAATGCCACGCCGCGATCACGAAACCTGCCATGAATGTGAGGGCAAGCAGGATCGAAAACGTGGTCATCAGGCGCGGTCCCGCCCCCCGCCATTTCAGCACGATCGCCACCAGCGCAATCGGTCCGGCTGCGAAATATGCATACCGCTGCCACCAGCACATCTGACAAGGTGCCTGGTTCAGAACCATCTCGAAGAAATAGGCCACGCCCAGCGTCGCCGCAGACGCCAGCAGGGCGACCAGCGGCCACCTGATCCGGTCGAGCGGCAGCCTGTTCATGGTGTGACGTTATCTGGGGGAGCCAAGTCGACAATGCGACGAAAGGGCTGGATGATGATTGACTTGGCCTTGATCTGCCGCCGTTATCTTGCCGCCTTCGCGGGGTGATTTCCCGTGCTGCACGTGCTAATCGCCGACCAACGAACCTCAACCACTGAATCGCGGATACCGGCCACTCATGACCGACGCCACGACGATTGCTCCCGCCGCCACGCCGGCGCCGCACACGCCACAGGCGAAGGGGCCGCTGGGCGGCATCTATAACTGGGTCATGCGCCTCGCCGCCGGCCGTCATGCCGAACCTGCGCTCTACACGGTATCATTCACCGAAAGCTCCTTCTTCCCGATCCCGCCGGACGTGATGCTGGCCCCGATGTGCTTCGCTCGGCCAGAGCGCTGGGTCCGCTACGCCATCGGCTGCACCATTGCGTCCGTGTTCGGAGCATTGCTGGGCTACGCGATCGGCTTCTATCTCTGGGAAGCCGTTGGCTCGCAGATCATCGGCTTCTTCGGCTATGGCGGGAAGGAAGAGGAACTCCGGCTCGCTTACGCCACGGCCGGCGTCTGGATCATCTTCCTGAAGGGCATCACGCCGATCCCCTTCAAGCTGGTCACCATCGTTTCCGGGGCCATGGCGTTCAACGTGCCGATCTTCATCGCCGCCTGCCTTGTAACGCGAGGCATCCGGTTCTTCCTGGTCGCCTGGTTGTTCCAGAAATTCGGCCCGACGCTCGCCCCGATTATTGAAAAGCGCGTCGGCCTGTTCATGCTCCTGTTCCTGGTGATTCTCGTGGGCGGCTTCGCCGTCGCCGCACTTCTTCACTGACGGACGTCAAAAATTCGATCGAAATTTCTGCAATCCGTGAACCGGATGTTTGCGATCATCGTGCGACAACCGGGCTGAGCCGCGGATGGTCCGCCTGCTCGCTGTCAGTACCGGGTCGCTTCCATGGCCACGTTTCGTCGTATTCAGGCCGCTTCCGTGCGCGTCGCGCCGCACTGGTTCCTGTGCGTCTTCCTCGGCGCTTTCGTGGCTTTGCAGCTGGCGAGCCCGTCAGCCTTGATCGGCTAACCGCCGCTGGCCAAGCCCCGATCATTACGCTAATCAGTCCGCCCCGCGCGGGAGTGGCGGAATTGGCAGACGCAGTGGACTCAAAATCCACCGTCCTAACGGATTTGTGGGTTCGACCCCCACCTCCCGTACCAGGGCCAATGCGTTGACGTCATGCGGGCGCCAACCCTAAATCCCACCGCAATCGCGGAGCCGTGCACGACTGATGAAAAAGCTTCTGGTCACGGGCGGGGCCGGTTTCATCGGGTCCGAAGTCTGCCGTCAGGTCATCGCCCGCAGCGGCTGGTCGCTGGTCAATCTCGACAAGCTCACCTACGCTGGCAACCTAAAGTCGCTGGCCGTCATCGAAGCCAATCCGCGCTATGAATTCGTACACGGTGACATCGGCGACCGTGTCCTGGTCGATGCGCTGCTCGCACGAGCCCAGCCCGATGCCGTGATGCACCTTGCTGCGGAGTCGCATGTCGACCGTTCCATCACAGGTTCGGCGAGTTTCATCCAGACGAACATCGTCGGGACACACACGCTGCTGGAATCGACCCTCGGCTACTGGATGAGGCTTCAGCCCGAGAGGAGGGACGCGTTCCGCTTTCTGGCCGTCTCAACCGACGAGGTCTACGGTTCACTCGGTGCCACCGGCTATTTCAGCGAGACCACCGCCTTCGATCCGCGATCACCCTATTCGGCAAGCAAGGCTGCGTCCGACCATCTCGTAAGCGCCTGGGGGCACACCTACGGGCTACCGGTGGTCATATCGAACTGCTCTAACAATTACGGCCCCTACCATTTCCCGGAAAAGCTCATCCCGCTGATGATCATCAACGCGATGACCGACAAGCCGCTGCCGGTCTATGGCGACGGCTCGAACATCCGCGACTGGCTGTTCGTCGAGGACCACGCGCGCGCCCTCCGCACGCTGGTGGAGCATGGCCGCCCTGGCCAAACCTATTGCATCGGCGGCCGGGCTGAGCGGACCAATCTCGACGTCGTCACAGCGCTCTGCGGACTGTTCGACTCCATAAAGTCGCGCCCCACCGGCGAGACCGCCAAACGCCTGATCACGTTCGTCCAGGATCGCCCTGGCCACGACAAGCGCTACGCCATCGACAGCGCTAAGATCGAGTCCGAATTCGGCTGGGAACCGTCCGTCACCTTCGAAGACGGCCTCCAGCGAACCGTCGGCTGGTACCTGGCCAACCGGAATTGGTGGGAGCCGATCATCAATGGCGTCTACGCAGGCGCCCGGCTCGGGCTTCCGCCTGCCTGAGATGGCAATTGCTGGTCCGAGCCGAGTTGGTACGCAGCATCAAAGCGTGTCAGCCTCCGCAATATCTGGAATTCAAGCTGGTTGTTAGAGAGGTTTGCGAATCCCGATGAAGGGAATCATCCTTGCCGGCGGGCACGGCACGCGCCTGCATCCTGCGACGCTCGCAGTGTCCAAGCAATTGCTGCCTGTATACGACAAGCCCATGGTCTACTTTCCGATCACGACGCTGATGCTGGCCGGCATCCGCGACATGCTGGTCATTTCGACCCCAAGGGCCCTGCCTCTTTATCGCGACCTGCTGGGCGACGGTTCGAACTGGGGCGTCCGTTTCGATTACGTTATCCAGGACCAGCCACGCGGCCTCGCAGAAGCATTCATCATCGGAGAAAGCTTCATTGACGGAGACTGTGTCGCCCTCGCTCTTGGCGACAACATCTTTCACGGCGCAGGTTTCGCCTCGCAACTCCTCGAAGCTGGCTCAAAGACGTCCGGTGCCCAGATATTCGCCTATCGTGTCCAGGACCCGCAACGGTTTGGCGTGGTCGAGTTCGACGCAAGCGGTCGCGCCATATCGATCGAGGAAAAGCCTACGGCTCCACGCAGCGATTGGGCGGTCACCGGCCTCTATTTCTACGACCGCGATGTCGTCGGCATCGCAAAGCAGGTGAAACCTTCGGCGCGTGGCGAACTTGAGATAACTGCCGTGAATCAGGCCTATCTCGAACGTGGAGATTTGAGCGTCCATTGTTTCGGCCGTGGCGTCGCCTGGCTCGATGCCGGCACGTTCGATGGTTTGCTTCAGGCATCTCAGTACGTGCAGACGCTGGAGTCCAGGCAATCCTTCAAGGTCGCGTGTCCGGAGGAAGTGGCCTGGCGACGTGGCTACATAAGCGCAGATGCGTTGAAGCGACTGGCCAGTGCCTTCCCCAATGCGTACGGGGAATATCTGCACTCGCTACCGGACAGACCGGACTGAGTAAGGCTTGGATCAGGCTTGAGGGGCTGAAAACCGGCGATGTCAGTCCTCGAAAGCCACCACGGTCACTTTCGTCTTCGCGCCGGTCTTTGCGTCGGTGAGCACATTATCCGCTAACTCGCCTATATCAGGCGCGTCCTTCATCAGGCGTGCCACTTTCGCGTCGTCGGCCGCGAACCGCGCTTCGTTACCGAGAACAAGCTGTTCCGGCGAGCGTGTTGCACTTACGAGAAGGGCACCGAGGGTGACAGCTGCAAGAAGGAAGGCGTTCATGATGGGAATCCCAGTGCCGGGGAGCTAACCAACGGCAGCGCAAGATGTTCCCGGGTTAACCAGCTGCTACCAGTTCCCGCGCCGCGCGCTCGCCCGCCTCGATAGCGCCATTCATGGTTCCCATCGCCCATAGGCTCGCATGTTCTCCCGCAAACGACAGCCGGCCAGCGAGTTCCGCGCGCGCGGCAACCTCGGGATAGCGTGTGTACTGGCCGACCAGGCAGGTGGCGCGGCTGCCGCGCGTGTGCGGATGGTTCGCCCAGAACAGACTGGTCCGCACCTTCGGCGTCAGTGTCCCTGCAAGCTCCGGTGACAGGGCTGACAGTCCTGACTGCAACCGCGCCAGCGCCTCCGCCTCCTCGCCCTTGGCCGCATCGCCTGCGAAGAAGTTCGTCAGCACCGCTCCGTCGCCCGCCTGGCCCGTGCTCGAATCCCAAATCATCTGGAAGCCGCGGTCGGAAATGATCCGGCCATTCACAGGCTTCGCGTTGGCGCCGACGATCAGCTTGGCGGACGCGCCATGGCCAAGCTCGTTGATCACCATCATCTTGTCAGCCGGCAGAGCCAGGCCTCCCAGCCCCCTGATTTCGCGCAGACGCGTGAAGGGCAGCGCCATCACGACATGCGCAAACGTGCGCTCGAGCGATGCGCTGTCCTCTGTGCGGAAACTCAGCCTCAGCCCGTCGCTATCGCGTGCGATAGCCGCCAGCTGATGTCGCTTGTGAATGGCAACGCCCCGCAACAAGGGTTCGCTCGACAACCGGCGCTCCAGCGCATCCGGCAGGCTCGACGATCCCCCAGCAATCCGCATCGCGCCATCGCGCTTGCCATTCAGCGTGAACGGCCTGGCCGTGTCGGTTCCGACTAGGTCCACGAAGTTCAGTGAAGACTGCTGGCTCACCGCTACGCCGAATGCAGCACGCCAGGCCAGCGCCAGCATCTCGATCAGCCACGGCTCCGTCGACGGCGCGAGACTCTCCAGATACGCCGACAGCGGCAAGTCATCGAGCTGCCTCGCACGCGCAGTCCATTCGCCGGCGCCGTCGAGCAGCGCCGCCTGGTCGGCAGCCACGCGCAGAGCGACCGCGACGAACGGCCCCGTCGGCCCTGCGGGATCAAGCACGTCAGCATCGCCCCACTGGAACCCGCCAAAGTCGTACAGCACTGGACTGGTGCCGCCCTCCGGCACCATCGGCTCGACCCGCACGCCAAGCTCGCCGCACACGCGCAGCAGCGCCTCATCACCGCTATCGACAAACTCTCCGCCCAGTTCGCAGAACTGGCCCTCAGGCGTAAAGTCGCGCAGCGTGTACATGCGCCCGCCCAGCCGCCCGCTCGCTTCGAACACATCGACCATCGCGCCCGAGATCGCGAGCCGCCAGGCCGCTACCAGCCCCGAAACGCCTCCGCCCACCACGGCGACCGAGCCCGCCTCGCCGTTCAGCTCGGGCCCAGCCTGCGGCGTGCAGGCCGCCGCCGCGAGCAGGCCCAGCGCCGCCCGTCGACTCAGCGCGCGCGTGCCCGCCACGCCGAGCTCAGTGCGCGCCTGGCCTATCCTTCGATTGATCCAGCTGAGCAACTGCGTCCGCGCCATCCGGCTCCCCGTCGTCAGGCTGCGATCCAAGAGCAAAGTCGGCCTGAAAAACAAGAAGAGCCGCGCGGCAGATGCCGGCGGCCCTTCCCGTCATTGAGCTGGGCTTGAACCCCTCGAATCACTTCCGTCAGCTTGTCCGACGACCGGAGGTTGCTCCGAACGCCAGACCGGCCAAGAGGGCTCCGCCCCGGCTCATAGTGACTGACATTGGATCACCTCCTTTCGCAAAGTTGACGATGGAGATGAGAATGGGGGCCATGCCCCCGTCGCGCAAGGGCAAACCACCGGCAGGCGCAGTTCAACCCGCGCGCACAACTTTCACGGGCATTTCCGTCCGCGCATCGACCAGCACAATCCGGCCGTCGACGCGGGCGTAGAACTGGCCCCTGGGCGCCGCCGGCAGCGCCAGCGCGGAAGGATCATGGATAACGAGCGCGGAGGTCGGCGACACGCGTCGCACCGGTACTCCCGCATCCGGCATCGGCCGCGGCCCCGCGGGCACATCCGCGGTGGGATCAGTCGGCTGCACCGGCAGCACGCTGCTCACCAGCTCCGACGTCCGGTCCACCAGCACGAAGCGCCCATCGACGCGCGCGTAATAATGGCCGGGCGGGGCAGGCGGCAGGATGAAACTCTCGGGCG
>Ga0163144_10004681_pt1 | contig 30737 bp, 21 predicted proteins | sample OliLak19BULKMAT1_FD_123175 | JGI IMG/M metagenome (GOLD analysis project Ga0163144, IMG submission 123175) | Freshwater microbial mat bacterial communities from Lake Vanda, McMurdo Dry Valleys, Antarctica - Oligotrophic Lake LV.19.BULKMAT1 | ecosystem: Environmental > Aquatic > Freshwater >... | reverse complement strand
CGGCAACGGCCACGCCGACCGCAGGCCCCGCCCGCTCCTGCCCCGCTACCAGCGCCCCGGCGACGAGGTGCTGCCCGGCCCCGACCCCACACCCGAATATGCCGACATCCTCGCCGTCGTCACGGGCTGGCAGGCGATCGGGCTCCGTCGCCGCGAGATCCGCCGCGACGACGAACAACGCGCCAACGGCGTCACTTTCGGCGTCCTCGGCAAGGCCAGCTCTCGGCTGTTCCCCGTTGATCTGCTGCCCCGCGTCGTCACCGCGCCGGAGTGGACCGCGCTGTCCGCCGGCGTCGAGCAGCGCGCCCGCGCCCTCGACGCCTTCCTGCATGACGTCTACGGCGAGCGCGCCGCCATCGCCGACGGCATCATCCCCGCCTGGGTCGTCGACGGTGCTCCAGGACTGCGCAGCACCGGCGCGCTGATGCACCAGCAGCGTGTCCGCGGCCACGTCTGCGGCATGGATCTGGTGCGTGACGGCGCAGGCGGCTGGTTCGTGCTGGAGGACAACCTGCGGGTGCCCTCCGGCCTCGGCTACGCCTTGCAGAACCGCCGGTTGTCCACGGCCGTGCTCCCCGACCTGCCCCGCCCCGACGGCCTGCTCGACACCACACGCGTCGCCGCCATGCTGCGCGAGACGCTGGAACACGCCGCCCTGCCCTCGGCCCCCGACACCGTCGCCCCCGTGCTGCTCAGCGAGGGCCCTGAGGGCTCGGCCTGGTTCGAGCACCGGATGCTGGGCGAGGAAGCCGGCATCCCCGTCGCGCTCACCGGCGACCTGCTGGTGGCCGACGGCCGCGTCTACCTGGTGCGCGACGGCGGCCGTTCCCGCGTCGACGTGCTCTACCTGCGTATCGACGAGGACGCGCTGCTGCACGCCACCGGCGCCGACGGCCGCCCGCTCGGCCCGCAGCTGCTCTCGGTCGTGGCCGCCGGCAACGTCGCCCTGGTCAACGCCCCCGGCAACGGCGTCGGCGACGACAAGGCTGTCTACGCGTTCGTGCCGCAACTCGTCGAGTACTACCTCGGCGAGCGCCCCCTGCTCGACATCGTGCCCACCTTCCTGTGCGGCATCCCCGAGCAGCTCGCCGACGTCCTGGCCAGGCTCGATCACCTCGTCCTCAAGCCCGTCGACGGCTACGGCGGCCAGGGCGTCATGATCGGGCCCTACGCCACCGAGGCCGAGATCGCCACCACCCGCCGCCAGGTCCGCGCCGCCCCCCACCGCTGGATCGCCCAAGAGGTCGTCGACCTGTCGACCCACCCCTGCTTCGACGGCCAGCGTCTGGTCCCCCGCCACGTTGACCTGCGAGTCTTCGCGCTGCACGGCGCCGGCGTGCGGGCAGTCCCCGCAGCACTGACGAGAGTCGCGCCCACCGGCAGCATGATCGTCAATTCCTCGCGCGGCGGCGGCTCGAAGGACACCTGGCTGCTGGCCGAGGCCTGAGCGGACCGGCTGGAGGACGTCATGTGTGGGCTCGGTGGCGAACTGCGACTGGACGGCTCCCCGGCCGACACCGCCGCCGTCGCGCGGATGTCACCGGCGTTGCGCCCCCGCGGCCCCGACAGCGAGGGCAGTTGGGCCGCCGGTTCCCTCGCCCTGGTCCACCACCGGCTGCAGATCATCGACCTCTCGCCCGCCGGCTCACAGCCCATGGTCGACGACGAGCTCCGCCTGGTCACCGTCTTCAACGGCTGCATCTACAACCACCGCGAGCTCCGCGCGGAACTGGAGTCCCACGGCTACCAGTTCCGGTCCCACTCCGACACCGAGGTGATCGGCAAGGCTTACCACCGCTGGGGCGAGCGCTGCGTCGAGCACTTCCTCGGCATGTTCGCCTTCGCCGTCCACGAGATGGACACCCACCGTCTGGTCCTGGCCCGCGACCGCCTCGGCATCAAACCGCTCTACCTCGCCGAGACCGCGGGCCGGCTCCGCTTCGCCTCGACGCTGCCCGCGCTGCTCGCCGCCGGAGACGTCGACACCACCGTCGACCCCGTCGCGCTGCACCACTATCTGTCGTGGCACGCCGTCGTCCCGGCGCCGCGCACCATCCTCGCCGGCGTCCGCAAACTGCCCGCCGCGACCGTCCGGACGATCGAGCCCGACGGCACCCATCACGATTGGACGTACTGGGACCCGACGGCCACCCGACCCCGCCCCGACGAGGCGCGCGCGGCATGGTCGGCGCACGACTGGCGCGACGCCGTCCTCGCCGGCCTGCGGACCGCCGTCGAGCGCAGGATGGTCGCCGACGTCGGCGTCGGTGTGCTGCTGTCCGGGGGCCTGGATTCCAGCCTCATCGTCGCCCTCCTCGCCGAGGGCGGGCAGCGCGACCTGGCCACGTTCAGCATCGGCTTCGGCGACGCCGGCGGCGAGAGCGGCAACGAGTTCGAGTTCTCCGACCTGGTCGCCAGGGAGTTCGGCACCGAGCACCACCGGATCCACATCGAGGACTCACGGCTGCTCGCGGGCTTGGACGGCGCCGTCGCCGCGATGAGCGAGCCGATGGTCAGCCACGACTGCGTGGCGTTCTACCTGCTGTCGCAGGACGTCTCGCCGCACGTCAAGGTGGTGCAGACCGGCCAGGGCGCCGACGAGGTCTTCGCCGGCTACGACTGGTACCCACCGCTGGCTGCTGTCCCCCGCGACCAGGTCGCGCCCGCGTACTCACGGGTGTTCTTCGACCGCGACCACGATCAGATCGCCGCCCTGGTCTCGCCGCAGTGGCTGGCGGCCGGCGACCCGAGCGGCAGCTTCGCACGCGCTCATCTCGACGCCCCGGGTGCCGACACCGCGCTCGACGCGGCGCTGCGGTTGGACACTCGCGTCATGCTCGTCGACGACCCGGTGAAGCGGCTGGACACGATGGCGATGGCGTTCGGGCTGGAGGCGCGGGTGCCGTTCCTCGATCACGAGCTGGTCGAGCTCGCGATGCGCTGCCCGCCGGAGCTGAAGCTGGCCGGCGGCGGCAAGGGCGTGCTCAAGGCGGCCGCCCGGGGCCTGGTCCCCGACACCGTCATAGACCGGCCGAAGGGATACTTCCCGGTGCCAGGAGTACGCCACCTCGACGGACCGGTGCTGGACCGTGTGCGCGACGCCCTGCTGGCGCCGGCAGCCCGCGACCGTGGGCTGTTCCGACCGGACGTGGTCAGGGAGTTGCTGCGCGAGCCCAACGCCCGGCGGACCACGATCGGCGGGAACGTTGCCTGGCAGATCGGGTTGCTGGAGCTGTGGTTGCAACGGATGGGAGTGTGACGGCGTCCATGGCGGCTGAGGTCGGGCAGATGGCGGTCCCGGAGGACCTGTTCCGCAGCTGGTCGCCGACCCCGTCACCGGACGGGTCACGGGTGGCTCTGGTCTCCGACCGCGGTGGCGAGCCGGGGGTGTGGATCCACGGGCCGGACTCCGAGACGTTGGTCGCGCTGCCCGAGGCGCCGAGCCGGGTGCTGACGCTCAGCTGGTCGCCCGACGGCGAGTGGCTCGCCTGCCAGAGCGCCGCCGCCGACGCCTCGCGGACACAGGTGTGGGTGTTGCGGCCGGACGAGGGCGGCACCGTCGACGAGCCGCGCCTGCTCGCCGGAGCCGGGACTGCCACAGCCGAGCTGGGGGCAGGGCCGCGGCACGGCTGGTCGGCCGACGGCCGGTTGCTGATCACCGAGACGGCCGGCCCGGGACTCTCGCACTGTGTGCTGGCCGACCCGGCGACCGGTGCACGGACGCCGGTGACCCACGGCGAGCTGACGCTGCTGCTCGACCTCAGCGCCGACGCCCGGCGCGCGCTGGTGCGGGTGGGGCCACGGGGCGCGCGCTCGCTGCGGCTGGTCGAGCTGCCGGGCGGCGCGGCCCGCCCCGTCGACTTCGGCCCTGGCGCGGGAAGCGCCGAGCGGGGCTGCCTGTCGCCCGACGGGACCACCGTCTATGCCCGCAGCGACATCGGACGTTCCCGTGCCGCACTCGTCGGCGTCGATGTCGATACCGGCGCGACGACGCTGCTCGCGCACCGTCCGGACGACGAGCTGGACAGTGTCGTGCTCGCTCCCGACGGCCGGCAGGCGGCCCTGCTGTGGAACGTGCGGGGCGGGCGCAGCGAGCTGAGCGTGCTGGCCCTCGATGAGAGCGACCCGCGCGAGCACCAGCTCTCCACGTTGCCCCGCGACGTCATCGACGAGGTCCGGTTCAGCCCCGACGGGAAGTCGTTGCTGCTCACCGCGGAGGACTGGACCGACCCGCGCGGGGTGTGGGTGCGCGACCTGGCCTCGGGCGACACCCGGCCGCTCAGCAGCCGCGCAGATGGGCCGCGGCGCGCCTCTCGTGGCGCGACAACCCCGCAGGTGACCACCTCCGACATCACCCGGCCGCAGCTGCGGCACCTGCTCTCCGCCGACGGCCTGGAGCTGTCAGCTTGGCTGTACTCCCCGGCCGCCCCGGCGCCGTGGCCGACCGTGATCCACCTGCATGGCGGGCCGGAGTCGCAGGAGCGGCCGGTGTACAACTCGCTGTTCCAGTCGCTGGTCTCGGCCGGGGTCGCGGTGTTCGCGCCGAACGTGCGGGGGTCCTCGGGTTTCGGGCGCGAGTTCCTGCACGCCGACGACCGGGAGCAGCGCTACGGCGCCATCGCCGACGTCGCCGCTTGTGTCGAGCACCTGGTCGGCAGCGGCATCGCCGACGCCGGCCGGGTGGGGGTGATGGGCCGCTCCTACGGCGGCTGGCTCACCCAGGCGGTGCTGGTGTGGCATCCCGAATTGTTCTCGGTCGGCATCAGCGTCTGCGGGATGTCGGATTTCCACACGTTCTACGCCGGCACCGAGCCGGTCATCGCGGCTGCCGCCGTCAGCGAGTACGGCGACCCCGTGGCCGATGCCGCCCTGCTCACCGACCTGTCGCCGCTGCACCGCCTCGACGGGCTGCGGGCGCCGCTGTTGGTGGTCCACGGCGAGTACGACACCAACGTCCCCGTCACCGAGTCCCGGCAGCTGGTCGCCGCGCTGGCCGCGAGGGGAGCCGAGCACCGCTACCTGGAGTTCCCCGGCGAGGGCCACGAGCTGCTGCGGACTGCCAACCGGGTGGCGTTCGTGCAGGCGAGCGTGGCGTGGGTCGCCCAGCACCTGCTCCCCTGACCCCACCCAAGCCGCCATTTGTCGACAAACGGCCATGCAGGGGCGCGCCCAAGCCGCCATTTGTCGACAAACGGCCATGCAGGGGCGCGCCCAAGCCGCCATTTGTCGACAAACGGCCACAGCAAGAGGGCTGTGACCCACATCGGCGATGTACATCACAGGTGACGGTTCTCACCACTGTGGATGTCACCTAGCCGTGGCACAACGTCACGAACCACGCATAGCCTGCCCCCACACTGCACCAGGACCAGGCCGGCCGGTCGGGATCGGCACCAGGGGGGTGCACTGTCCGGAGGATCGATGACGACGACGGACCTGACACAGTTATCGACCAGCCACGCCCGCCTCGCGGCCTGGGTCCGCGAGGTCGCCGAACTCACACAGCCCGACGCCGTCGTCTTCTGCGACGGCTCGCAGGAGGAGTGGACCCGGCTCACCGACGAGCTTGTCAGGGCGGGCACCCTGATCCGGCTCACGGGCAAACCCAACTCGTTCCTGGCCTCCTCCGATCCGACGGATGTCGCGCGCGTCGAGGACCGCACCTTCATCTGCTCCGTGGACGAGGCCGACGCGGGCCCGACCAACAACTGGCTGGCGCCGGATGAGATGAAGGAGATCCTCACCGACCTCTACTCCGGCTGCATGCGCGGGCGGACCATGTACGTCATCCCGTTCGTCATGGGGCACGTCGAGTCCGAGCATCCGATGTTCGGGGTCGAGATCACCGACAGCGCCTACGTCGTCTGCTCGATGCGGATCATGTCACGGATGGGCACCGAGGTGCTCCGTGCGATGGAGGCCACGCAGGCGGACTACGTGCCGTGCCTGCACTCCGTGGGCGCACCGCTGGAGGACGGCCGCACCGACACCCCGTGGCCGTCGAATGAGACCAAGTACATCGTCCAGTTCCCCGAGGAACGGATCATCTGGTCGTACGGCTCCGGCTACGGCGGCAACGCGTTGCTCGGCAAGAAGTGCTACTCGCTGCGGATCGCGTCGGCGATCGGGCGGGACGAGGGCTGGATGGCCGAGCACATGCTGATCATCAAGCTGACGTCGCCGCACGGCAGCGTCAACTACATCGCGGGGGCCTTTCCCAGCGCGTGCGGCAAGACCAACCTGGCGATGCTGGAGCCGACCATCGAGGGATGGCAGGTCGAGACGCTGGGCGACGACATCGCGTGGCTGCGGTTCGGTGCTGATGGCCGGCTGTACGCGGTCAATCCCGAGGCGGGATTGTTCGGGGTCGCACCAGGGACGGGCCATGACACCAACCCGAACGCCATGCGGACGATCGCGGCGGGCAACTCGCTGTTCACCAACGTGGCGCTGACCGACGACGGCGACGTGTGGTGGGAGGGCCTGACCGCGAGGCCACCGAAGCACCTGACCGACTGGCTGGGCAAGGACTGGACGCCCGCCTCGCAGGATCCCGCCGCCCACCCCAACAGCCGGTTCTGCAGCCCGATCCGGCAGTGCCCCGTGCTGGCACCGGAGTACGACGACCCCAACGGGGTGCCGATCTCGGCGATCATCTTCGGCGGCCGGCGCCGGACCACGGTGCCGCTGGTGACCGAAGCACGAGACTGGGCTCACGGCGTCTTCCTGGGCGCGACGCTGTCCAGCGAGACGACGGCCGCCGCCACCGGTCGGGTGGGTGTGGTGAGGCGCGACCCGATGGCCATGTTGCCGTTCATCGGGTACAACGCCGGCGATTACTTCACGCACTGGATCGAGATGGGCAAGAACTCCGACGCGGCGAAGCTGCCGGCCGTGTATTACGTGAACTGGTTTCGCCGCGACCGCGACGGCCGGTTCATGTGGCCGGGTTTTGGCGAGAACTCCCGCGTCCTGAAATGGATCGTCGACCGGCTGGAAGGGAATGCCGCCGCCCGCGACACGGCGATCGGCCGGGTGCCGACAGTGGAATCCCTGGACACTACCGGGCTGGGCATGACCGTCGACCAGGTTCGGGCGTGCCTGCGGGTCGACATCGACGAGTGGGCCGCTGAACTGCCCGGCATCAAGGCCTGGTTCGACAAACTCGGCGACCGGCTGCCCGCCACGCTGTGGGCCGAGTACGACGCACTGCGGATCCGACTGGTCACGTAGCACGCCGTTTCGGTAAGCCCAGCTCAGGGGCCGAGGAGGACGGCGGGAACCAGGTGGTGTACTCGGCCCTCTGCGGCCTGCGCAAACACGCACGCCCATGGTCACCAGGGACTCCAACAGCGAGCCGAGCAGGACCCGTCGCGCGGAACGGGGGCGGGCCCACGATCGCCCTCCAGCAACTGCCCGGCGGAGACGCCGAGGAGGCGAGCCACCAACGCCGGGTCGGCCAGATGGTGCTTGGCCGACTCTCAGTGCCCTTCGCCCGTGATGCGGCGATCGGCGCTGGGACTGGCGCTCGCGATGATGGTCACGCCTGCGGTAACACGCAGACCACTGGACTGCCGACCGGGTCGCCCGGCCCGCTACGGCGGACGGGTCGGTCCCGAGCGTCGAGCCGTCGGCCATTGGTGCCGCCACGCCAGCGACCAGCGTCGACCCCAGGGCCACCAGGGCACCCCCGCCAGACGCGGCGAGCCGACCAGCCGCCGCGCCTGCGCCCGCGCCAGCCCCTGGCCGGCCCGTCCAGGCGGGCAACCCGGAGGGTGACGCCAATGTCGGCGGCGAGGCGGCCCCCCGCTGACACCTCCAATCCGGCCACGGTTATAGGTGATGGCTCCGCCGGCTGCACATCAGCCGCCGTGGTGGCAGCGGTCGCCAAGGGCGGCGCCATCACGTTCTCCTGCGGTCCCGCGCCGGTGACGATCGAGGAGCCAGACCGCGAATGTGGTCAACGCCGGACTCGATCCAGGACGTGGACCGGTTGCGGTATGCCGCGAGCCCGGTGGCGTTTACCGGGACCCGGGTTCCGTCGACGGTGGGGACGTTTCTGCGGGCGTTAACGCACGGGCATGTGCAGCAGTTGAACGCCGTGCTGCGCCAGCCCCTGGTCGCCCTGGCCGGGCAGGTGGCGCTGCTGCCGGGCAGCGAGGAGGTCGTGTTCGTGGATGTGGATTCCATCCACCGGCAGGTTTACGGGTATGCGAAGTATGGGGCGCAGGCAGGTGGCCGGTTAGGGGAAGAAGACGCGGCACCCGTTGATCGCGATCGCCTCGACACCGATCGCGCGCCCGGTGGCGGTGCGGATGCGGAAGGGAAAGTCGGCGGATGTGCGCGGCTGAGCCCGGTTCCTGGCCACCGTGCGGTTGATCAGTCCGGCCGGGCGGATCGTGGTCCGAGCGGACTCGAAGTTCGGCACCGCCGACATCGTCGCCACGGCCACGCGTTACGGCGCCACCGTGTCACTGACCACTGGGTCGAACCCGTCCGTGAACACAGCTATCGCCGGCATCGACGACACACCCGGGATCATGTGGACACCGATCCACTACCCCGCAGACGTCCGTCGATAAGGACATGGGGAGTTAGTCTCCGACGCCGAAGCCCATACAAGCGTTCGGTTCCAGACCCAAGAGACTTCAGGTGGCCGGCCGGTTGATCATTCGCCGGTCGAACGCCTCAACCCCACGATCCCCGCCATCAAGCCGGACGCCAAGCCGGAAGCCAAGCTCGCGACGCCCCAGCAGCCCGAGCGGTTTGAGCAGCCGGGGTTGTTCGACATGTGGCGCCATCACGCCGTGTTCGACCAACAAGACCGTGATGCTCCAGGCCGAGACCGACCACCGCGGCCACGCCATCATCGAACAGGTCATCTGCGACGCGAAGGGCAGCGCCCTGGCTCACCTGCCGTCCGGGTCATTCACCGCCAAACGCCCGCCTGGGCGGTCTTATCAGCGCCCACCTCATCAACGCCACACCCGACTGGCCCGCAGCGCCCGTCGACTGACGATCCACCTACCCGAACGCTGGCCCTGGCAGCCTGCCTGACAGAACCTGCACACCGCCGTGCACCGCCCCCACCGCAAGGGGTGGGACCCATCCACCCGCCGAAAGGCCCTACCGAGAACAACAGTGGAAAGCCGGACAGACCGGCACGTTCGGCGTACCCGGAATCAGCCACACCAGAATCGAAGATCAACAACCGACTCTGAATGATCACCTGATCGGGGTCGGAGAATCCGGGCTGAGAGGCGTCCTTCGTGGTGATCCGCTGCTTGAGCCGTGTCCGCACCCGGGCCACAACCCGGGCCGCACCTGCGACGGATCGCTGACCCCGCTGCCGTCGAAGTGGGCCTGTCGTTCGGTGGGCGTCATGCGCCCCAACTCGGCAGCGGACACAACCGCGACTGGGCCACCATTCGGCTTGATCACTGTCTCATCGCATCTGCGGGGGCGCATCAAAGTCTTTGGATGAGTGTGACGCACCTTGTGCTCAACCAGCGTCTAGATGGCGGACGTGCAGAGGTCACGTTCGCAGAGTGGCGACGCCTCACGGCCGGCGCTGTCGTCGCGATCGACGTTCGGTGGTCAAGAGTCGAGCGATGCGACCGATAACTCGTTGTGACAGGCGTGCACTCGCGCGCCGTGCAGGAGGTGTCCATGGACGAGCTGGTAGGCATCGTCGAGGAGTTTCTCGTGGAGTCCCACGAGAACCTCGACCGTCTCGACCGTGACCTGGTGCAACTTGAGGCGAGCCCGTCATCCCGTGAGCTGCTCGCCAGCGTGTTCCGGACCATCCACACGATCAAGGGCACGAGCGGCTTCCTCGCCTTCGGAGCGCTGGAGAAGCTGACCCACGTGGGGGAGAACCTGCTGGCCCGGCTGCGCGACGGCGAGCTGACTCTCACGCCCGGGCGCACCGACGTCCTGCTCGAGATGGTCGATGTCGTGCGCTTGTTGCTCGAACTTGTTGAGCGCAGCGGCAAGGACGAGGGCCTCGATGTCAGCAAGACCGTGACGCGGATCGAGGCGGCCCTGGCCCACGACTTCGACGTCGCAACCGTGGTGCACGACGTACCCGCCCAGTCCGCCCCGGCCGGCTCCGACACCGTCGCCGCCGTGACTGCCGACATCACGACCGCTGAGACGACCGACGAGACAGCCGACGAGACAGCCGTCGACGACGCCGAGGATGACACCGTCGACGCCCCGGTCGCGACGCCCGTCAACCCGCTCACGCCCGCGGCAGTTGAGGCCGCCCCCCCGGCAACTGCCGCCCCGCCGGTACCTGCCGGCGAGGCCGAGTCGGGCCGCCGCAGCGCTGTCGACTCCTCGATCCGGGTGGACGTCTCCGTGTTGGACTCGCTGATGCGCCTGGTCGGCGAGCTGGTGCTGGCGCGCAACCAGATCCTCCAGCAGGCCGTGACGTCGGGTGACGCCGACGCGGTCCGCGCCGCTCACCGCCTCGACCTGGTCTCGGGCGAGCTGCAGGAAGCCGTGATGAAGACGCGCATGCAGTCGATGGACTACCTGTGGTCCAAGCTGCCGCGCGTCGTGCGGGACTTGTCCGCGCAGTGCGGCAAGCAAGTCAACCTCGTCATGGACGGCCGCGAAACCGAGCTCGACCGCACCCTGCTCGACGCGGTCAAGGATCCGCTGACCCATCTGGTGCGCAATGCCATCGACCACGGCATCGAGACCCCCGACGTCCGCCGCGCGGCCGGCAAGCCCGTCGTCGGTACCCTCAAGCTGCGCGCTTATCACGCCTCCGGCCAGGTCGTCATGGAGATCATCGACGACGGCGGCGGTATCGACACCGAGCGGATCTCTGCGAAGGCCGTCGAGCGGGGCCTCATCACGGCCGCCGAGGCCACGGCGATGAGCGCGAGCGACCTCATCGACCTCGTCTTCCGGCCGGGCTTCTCGACCGCAGCCAGCGTCACCAACGTCTCCGGCCGCGGCGTCGGCATGGACGTGGTCCGCACCAACATCGAGAAGATCGGCGGTTCCGTCGAGTTGACCAGCACGTTCGGCCGCGGCTCGACGATCCGCGTCACCATCCCGCTGACCCTGGCGATCATCCCCGCACTCGTGGTCCGCCAGGGCGGCCAGCGCTACGCCATCCCGCAGGCGCAGCTCATCGAACTTGTCCGAATGGACGCCGACGACCCCACCCGCGGTGTCGAGTACGTCGCCGGGTCGCCGGTGCACCGGTTGCGCGGCAAGCTCCTGCCGCTGCTCGACCTGTCCAATGTGTTGCAGATGCACGGCGACCAGTACGACGAGCCGGCAGAGGGGGTCGACCTCACCGACACCGGCGCTCAGCGCCAGCGGACCGTTGCCGTCCTGCGCGCCGACCACACCGAGTTCGGGGTGGTTATCGAGGCGGTCCTCGACACCCAGGAGATCGTCGTCAAGCCGCTCGGCACCGCGCTCACCGGGATCGGCGTCTTCGCCGGTGCCGCGGTGATGGGCGATGGCCGGGTGGCACTGATACTCGACGTTCCCGGGTTGTCCGCCCAGGGCCACATCGCCACAGCCGCGGCCGAGATCGCCGGCTACGGCGACACCAGCGTGACCGAGCTGGACATGGAGGTTGGCGACGGCAGCTTCGTCGTGGTCAAGTCCGGTCCCCAGAGCTGGTGCGCCATCCCGCTGTCGCAGGTCGACCGGCTCGAAGAGGCCAAGCACTCGGCCTTCGAGCGGCTCGGCGACATGGTCGTCATGCAGTACCACGGCCATCTGTTGCCGATCGTCGACCTCACGGGTGGCGCCGGGGCCTACCCGGCCTACGACGACGGCTCGTACGGCGTCCCCGCACAGGGCGAATCCCCGGGAGCCGAGCGGATCACCGCCGAGCCGACTGCGCCCGTCATCGTCTGCCGCACGGCCGGTCGGCCGGTCGGCCTGCGGGTCCTGGAGGTCGTCGACATCGTCCAGGTCGCCATGTCCGGTTCGGGCGCCGGCTCACGTCACGGCAGCCTCGGCAGCATCGTGGTGCACGGGCGGGTCACGGACGTGCTCGACATCGACCACCACCCCTACGTGTCAGAGGAGATGCTCAGTGTTTAAAGCCGCAGTGTCTGAAGCCGGTGCTGACGCGACCATGTACTGCACGTTCCGCATCGGGGACCTGTACCTCGGAATCGATGCCGGAGTGGTCCAGGAGGTACTGCGCGAGCAGCCGATCACGCCGGTGCCGCTGGCACCGCCCGCGGTCCGCGGTCTGATCAACCTTCGTGGCCAGATCGTCACTGCCATCGATCTCGGCATGAAGCTGGGACTCCCGCCCGCGTCGCGGCGGATGAATGTCGTCGTCCGCACCGGATCAGAGGCGGTCAGCCTCCTCGTCGACGTGATCGACGACGTGGTCGCGCTGCGGGCGCACGAGCACGCTCCGGTCCCAGCCACCGTCCACCAGGCGGCCGCCCGTCACCTCATCGCCACCGGCGCCCTTGACAACGAGCTGTTGCTCGTGCTCGACCCTGTTCAGGCAACCCGAATCGAGTCTCTGGCCGCGTGAGCGCCGGAGAGAGGAGTAGATAATGACCCAGACCGCCTTCGCCCCCAACGCGAACTTGCTCGACAACCTCTCCGTCCGAAGCAAGGTCGGGTCGCTGGCCGTGGCGGCCATCCTCGCCACGCTGGTCACGAGCGCTGTGGCCTTCTCCGAGCTGCGCGCCCAGGAGGCAGACTACAAGCAGCGTCAGGACTTGAACGCTGCCCTGGTTCTCATCAACCACCTCGACGCCACCAGCGTCGACCTCAAGGTCGACGGACTCGAGGCAGCGCTGCTGCAGGACCCCGAGAGGATTCTGCCGCAGCTGGCCGAGGACGTTGCGGACATGGACGCGACGCTGGCCGAACTGGGTGCCCTCGAACTCGCGGGTGACCCGGGCGCTGCGCTCGAGGAACTCGACCCCGTGCTAAGGGTTTACCAGGCGGACATCCAGGGCTTCGTCGAGTCCGCCATCACCGATCAGGCGGCCGCGGTCGCGGGCGACGTGGCGGCCGTCGAGGGCACCCACGAGAGAACCGAAGCCGCATTCGGCGCGACGGCCGAGACCATGGTCGGCGCCCTCGATCAGCTCGACGCCGACCACGCCGCATCCTCACGCGCCGCCCTGCTGGTTCTCGTCGCCGTCGCGATGGCGCTGCTAGTGCTCGTCGCGGTCCTGGCGATGCTCGTCGTCCGCAGTCTCGTGGGCCCCCTGCGCCAGGGCGTCGACCTTCTGGAGCGCCTCGCCGACGGCGACCTGGCGGTCGATGTGACCACCGCTCGCCGGGATGAGGTCGGCCGCATCCTCGGCAGCGTGTCCACGCTAGCCAAGCGGTTGCGCGGCGTCATCGCAGAGGTCAAGGGCAACGCCTCCGACATCGCCGATCGCAGCTCCTCCCTGACCGCCAGCGCAGGAGCCGTCGTCGACTCGGTCGGCAAGTCGTCTTCGCAGATGGGTCTCGTGTCGTCCGCAGCCGATGAGGTGACACGCAACGTCCATACCGTCGCCGCCGGGGTGGAGGAGATGGGCGCCTCGATCCGCGAGATCGCGGAGAACGCTCAGGAGGCAGCGCGCGTGGCCGCCGAGGCCGTCGGCGTCGCAGGCCAGGCCAACACGACCGTGCACCGCCTGGGGGAGTCGTCGAAGCTCATCGGTGAAGTGGTCAAGGTCATCACCTCCATCGCCGAACAAACCAACCTGCTGGCCCTCAACGCCACCATCGAGGCTGCGCGCGCGGGCGAGGCCGGCAAGGGGTTCGCCGTGGTCGCCACCGAGGTCAAGGAACTCGCCACCCAGACCGGAAAGGCCACCGAGGACATCGCCACGCGGGTCGACGCCATCCAGTCCGACACCGGCAACGTCGTGCAGGCGATCAGCGAGATCGAGACGATCATCGCCCGGATCAACGACATCCAGACCACGATCGCCTCGGCGGTCGAGGAGCAGACCGCGACCACAGCCGAGATGGGCCGATCGCTCGCCGAGGCGGCAGGTGGCTCGAGCGAGATCGCCAGCGGCATGGGGTCCGTAGCGGCCGCCTCCGCGGAATCGGAGATCCAGGTACAGCAGACGCTCGCTGACGCCCGGGTGTTCGCCGACCTCAGTGAGGCCCTGCGGGCAAACATGAGCGGCTTCCGGGTCTGATCCCTCGAGGGCCCGGCCTCGCGACGCTCACCCGCTCGGCGGTCAGCACGAAGCTGCCGTTGCAGTCACTCTGCCTCCATGGCGTATTCGTGGAGCGGGTCGAGCGCCCTTGGTTTCGATCTTGCCCGGCGCCGCGGCGGCCGCGAGGTCGCCAGCGTGCTGTTCCGTGGTCTCGCAGCAGATGAGGCATACGTGACGGCACTTGCGCGGCGGCCACCCGCAGGCGAGCTCGCGCGCGCCGCGGCGCTCGCCCGGCTCGACGCCGCCGACACCCGATTCGAGATCGCCCTGACCGATGCAGCGCCCGGCCGGACGCCGGACGGCGGGCACGACCCGCTGGCCGGTCTGCGCTCCCTCAAGCGACGCGTCGAGGCGATCCGCTTCGGTGATTCCGCAGATCTCATAATGCTCGGTGCCGACAGTCTGCACGCAGGCCTCGACGTCGCTGCCGACACCCGCGATGCCGCCCGGCGGCGCCTGAGCGACGCCGTGACGGCAGCGCTGCTGCGCGCGAGCGGTGACCCTGGCCGCGGCGACCTGGCCGATGAGCTGGACGCCGGCTACCGCAGGGTCGGTGCCGAACCCGCCGGTGATCCGGACCTCGGTCCCGGCGGCCCCGGTGTGGTCGCCGTGCTGGACCGGCTCCACGACGCCGTGGCCGGCGGCACAACCGGGTTGGACCTGCTTGCTCTGCGGGCCGCCACCCGTACTCCGGACGCCTCGCAGCAGTGGGTCGACGCCATGCACGCCGTGTCGTGGGCCGTCGAGCTCAGCGGTCGCACCAGGCCGATGGCGGCCGCCCACCTGATGCTGGTCGACGTGCTGCTGTCGTCCGGGCTCGGCCCCGAGGACTGCGCCGGCTGGGCGTGGAACATGTCGTCGGGGATGGTGGCGGCCGAGGTGGTCGCAGACCTCATGCCGCAAGAGCAGCGGGCGATCCTCGTGGGCGGTGCCACCGCCTGAGGTCGGCCCGGCCTCGCGGCCGATGCGGGTGTGCCGCGCTGGGCGGCACACCACTGTCAAGTCGGGTCGGGCTCCCGCCGATCACTCAGTGGACCGCACCACCTGGTGCGACTGTTGACGACGGGAAGCAGGTGCTCGTGGCCGCTGGCAAGCCGTTGCGGATCGCCGTGATCGACGACTCGGTCGTGGTGCGCCGTGTCGTGGCTGACGGGCTGCGTGGCGATCCCCGGATCGTCGAGGTCCGCACCGCGGGAGATGGCAGGGCGGGTGTCGCTCTCGTCAAGGAGATGCGCCCCGACCTGGTGACCATGGACATCGAAATGCCCGTCATGAACGGCATCGAGGCGACCCGTGAGATCCGGACCTTCGATCGCCGGGTGCCGATCGTCATGTTCTCCACACTGACCGCCGCGGGAGCTCGCGCGACCTTCGACGCATTCACTGCCGGGGCCACGGACTTCGTGACCAAGCCGGGCCAGGCGCGCTCCATGGCCGCCGGGATGGACTCGGTCAGGGTGGAACTCCTACCCAAGATCCTCGCCCTCGCTGACCCCAGGGCGACCGCCCGGGCGGCTGTCGCCGAGATCACCGCACGCTCCGCTCAGGTCGCCCGCGCGGCGACGTCGTCGGCGTTGCCGGGCCAGCATCCCCGTACCGGTCCCCTCGCCCCGCACCGCCCCGGTGCCCAGGCCGGGCGCCCCGGATCCGAGGCGCAGCCACGGATCGTCGCCATCGGTTCCTCGACCGGCGGTCCCGAGGCCCTGTCCCTGCTACTGCGCCGGCTGCCCGGTGACCTCGGAGTGCCGATCGTCATCGTCCAGCACATGCCCGCCATGTTCACCAGATTGCTCGCCGAGCGGCTCGACGTTGGCTGCAAGCTCCGGGTGACCGAAGCGGTGGACAACGCGCCGTTGCTGCCCGACACCGTCACCATCGCTCCGGGCGGCAGGCACATGGTGGTGGTGCGCGACGGTCCCCAGCTGCGCGCCCGCCTCACGGACGGCCCGCTGGTCAACTCGTGCCGGCCCTCGGTCGACGTGCTTTTCTCCTCGCTCAACCCCGCTGTCGGCGCAGCCGTGCTCGCCATCGTGCTGACCGGTATGGGCGCCGACGGCGCCCTCGGGGCGGCCGGTATCGCTGCCGCAGGTGGCCGGGTGTTCGCCCAGGACGAGGCCTCCGCCGTGGTGTGGGGGATGCCCGGCGCCACCGTCGCGACCGGCGTCGTGGAGAAGGTACTCACCGTCGAGGGGCTGTCGGACGCGCTCGTCGTGGCCTGCCGCTCCACGCGCGGCGCCATCGCACGGACCGTGCCCGCCGCTGCCGGCGTCCGGGTCGCACCTGGAACGACTCGATGACCGTTCACGCGCCGGAATCGCTGACCGCCAAGCCCACCGGGATGACGGAAGCGTCAACCTCGTGGGTCCGCGACATGGTCCGCCGCGAGGCCTCCATCGTCCTCGACGGCAAGGACTACCTGATCGACTCCCGGCTGTGCGAGCTCGCGCGCAGACTCGGGCTGTCGAGCGCCGAGGAGGTGGCGCGCAACGCCATTCGGGGCGACCGCTCCGTCATGGCCGGCATCGTCGACGCTCTCACTACGAACGAGACCTCGTGGTTCCGTGACGGCGGGCCCTTCGAGGCGCTGCGAACCACCATCCTCCCGGAGCTGATTCGTGCCCGGCAAAGTGAGCGGTCGCTGCGGATCTGGTCGGCCGCCTGCTCGTCGGGTCAGGAGGCCTACTCGGTCGCCATGATGTGCAAGAAGATCGTGCCGCCCGGCTGGGAGATCGACATCCTTGGGACCGACCTCTCCCGCGACATCCTCGACCGCGCCAAGGCTGGTCGCTACTCCCAGCTCGAGGTCAACCGCGGGCTACCCGCCCCGCTGCTCGTGCAATGGATGCGGCGGGCGGGCACCGAGTGGGAGGTCATCCCGGAGCTGCGCCAGATGGTGCGGTGGGACTGGATGAACCTGGCCCACCCCTTCCCCGCGCTCGGCCGGTTCGACATCGTCCTGCTGCGCAACGTCCTCATCTACTTCGACACCCGGACCAAGACCGGGGTGCTCGACCGCACGCGCGCCCACCTGCGCTCAGACGGCTACCTGCTCCTCGGCGGCGCCGAGACGACCGTCGGCCTCGGTGACGTTTGGCGGCGTGAGGTTGTCGGAACCACGCCGGCGTGGCGAATCAACGACGCACCGGGAGCCCACTCCGGACCCATCGAGACCGGCCCGAGCAGCCGGCCCGCCATGACCGGTCCCCCCCGTTCCGCATCGCCGGTCCGCTCACCTTCCCGCCCTGCCCACCCACCTGCCCCTCTTGGAGGTCGCTGAGATGCACGCACTCGTCATCGACGACTCAAGAACGATGCGGCGCATCGTCAGCTCGGTCCTTGCTCGGGTCGGCTTCACCTGTGTGGAGGCCGAACACGGCGAAGAAGCCCTCGCAAAGCTCGAGGATATGACGGCTGCGGGCACGCTGCCCGCCATCGCCACCATCGACTGGAACATGCCCGTAATGAATGGCCTGACTTTCGTCACGCGTGTGCGTGCCGACACGAGGTGGCGAGACGTGACACTCATGATGGTGACCACCGAGAGCGAGCACGGGCAGATCGTCCGCGCTCTCGCGGCTGGCGCCCACGAGTACGTGCTCAAGCCGTTCACGGCTGAGGATATGATCAGCAAGCTGTCGATGCTCGGCCTGGTCGAGACCTCGGCGGAGGTGATGGCATGACCGCCGTCCCTTTTCCCCAGCGCACCCAGCCAATCGAGGAGTCTGCGCCCATCGGCCAGGCCGTCGTCGACCCGTCGTCGTTCGTCGACGTCGACACCCTCGTCGAGTTGCTCACCGTCACCTGGGCGACGTTCGTCGACCCGGAGTGCTACCTCGCCCCGGTCGATGGCCTGATCGAGCGGCGGCCGGCGGTGGTCGCCGAGATCGCCATCGCCGGTGACGCGCCCGTTCGCATCACCCTCTCGGTCGAGCAGGCCGGCGCCGTCCTGGTGACCGAGATGATGCTCGGCGAGGGCGCTTACGGCGCACCGACCCAACTCGACGTCAGCGACGCGATCGGTGAACTGTCCAACGTCCTCGGTGGCAACATCAAGGCGCTGCTGCCCGACGGCTCCACGCTCACGCTGCCGAACGTGACAGCGGGTTCAACCGGGACGGCAGGGGACAACGACGGCACGGCCGTCACCGCGACCGTCGCCTGGGGTCCCTACCTCGTCATGGCGGGCATCAGCGCCGAGGTCGCGGGGCAGCTCCCGCTGACAGCGTCGGGGGCCGCGCGATGAAGGTCCTCGTGGTGGATGACAGCAAGGTGATGCGCAAGATCGTGGTGCGCACCCTGCGTCAGGCCGGCTTCGACGAGGTGGACGTCGTGGAGGCCGATGACGGAGCCGATGGCTTGAGCAAGGTCACTGCCGAGCGGCCCGACCTCATCCTGTCCGACTGGAACATGCCCAACCTGACCGGCATCGAATTCCTCGTCTCCCTGCGGGCTTCAGGCAATGCCACGCCGTTCGGCTTCGTCACCTCCGAGGGGTCGAATGAGATGCGCGAGCGAGCCGCCGCCGCCGGTGCGCTGTTCCTCATCGCCAAGCCGTTCTCGTCGGAGACCTTCGCCGACGCACTCTCACCCGTTCTCACCTGATTCGACCAGGTGCCACCGCCGACACAGGAGTAACGCCATGACGGTCACCACCGCCATTCCCACCCTCAAGGACATCAAGGAAACTCTGAGCGGTCTGCTCGATCGTGAGATCGAGGTCAGTGCTGGGGCCCCGTCACCCAGCTTGGGCGGCGACAGCAATTCCCTCGTTGCCCTCTACGTCGACGACAACCTGCGTTCTGTGGCCGTCATCGTCGCTGACTTCCCCCTCTCGGCAAGGGTGGGGGCGGCTATCGGCCTGGTGCCCGCGGGCGGTGCCGATGCGGCGCTGGAGGACAACGTGCTACCGGCCAACCTGCGTGAGAACGCCGCAGAGGTGCTCAACGTGCTGGCGGCCCTGTTCAACCGGGACGGCGCACCTCATCTGCGGTTGTACTCCGTCACCGGCCCCGGTGACCAGATGCGGTCGGATGTAAAGGCGCTGGCCGTCAAGGCGGCGCCGCGGGAGGACATCCTGGTCGATGTCGCCCGCTACGGCCAAGGGGTGCTGTCGGTCGTCCTGGCGTAGCGTCGGCCTTCTTCCTCGCGGGTAAGGCTTGCCCGAGCTAGCGGCTCGGGCAGGATCGGCGGGTGACGGGTCGGGCGGTGGTGGGCCGTCCCGCGACGAACAGGATGGTGAGCATGGTGATGCGCGCCGTCCGCACGCTGGGGCGCCTTCACATAGGCGGGGAGCAGCTTCGCGGTCCCCGGCTCGCTTGCCAGCGCTGCGGCAAAGCGGTCGAAGGTCTCGTCGAACTCCTCGATCTGCTGCTCACGCTTGGGCTTGTCCGCCTCGGTGGCACGAGGTGCAGCAGGATCCGCTGTCGCACGCTGCCGTTAGCGTTGCGGGCGTCAGCCAGCTCTTGCACCGGGATGGTCCCATTCTCGTAGATGTCCGACGCGCGGTTGCTGACATTGCTGAGCTCGAACAGGCCGGCGCGATCTTCGCCCGCGGCGGGCGGTTGAAGGTCGTCAACACCCCTTTCGCGGGCAACCGGTGCGACGCCACCGGGCCGGACGTCGGCGGCGCGGCGATCCGGGTGTTCGACCAGTCGCAGGACCTGCCGGTCTACGTCGTGGCCAGCACCTTCACCGGCGGGCGCTGCTCCAACGGGGGCGGGCCCAGCTCGATCGGGGTGTCGTGGGTCGTGCTCAACAGCGTCTTCACCGACAACCAGGCGATCGGCGACGGCGCCAACCCGTCGCGGGCAGGCACCCCCGGTGGCGGCTCCGGCGGCGCCATCTACGCCGACGGAAACGAGTTCACGATCCGGCTCGCCGGCACCCGAATCGAGGACAACCGCGCCAACGAGGGCGGCGGGGCGGTGTTCTTCGTCAGCAGCAACCGGACCGGCACGATGTCGATCGAGGGCTCGACGCTGCGGTCCAACCCGAGCGACGGCTTCGAGACCGACGGCTTCCCCGGCATCTTCTTCCTCGGCGCGGCACCACCCGCGGTTTCCGGATCCACGCTCGGCTGAACTGAGTCGGCTCGTCGGCAGGCGCGGCGGCCGAACGAGGTCAGTCGAGTCCGGTCTCGTACCGAACGAGCTCCATCGACACCCCGTCCTCGACCGAGTGCCGACGTCCGGTCTCGCGCATCCCGGCCTTCTCCATCACGCGACCACTGGCCGGACGGTCGACGGGCGCGTCACCCACCACGCGCTGCATCCCGGGCAGGGCGAGGGCGTGTGCCAGGACAGCCCGCAGGGCCTCCGTGGCGTATCCGTGCCCCCACGCGGAGCGGACCAGGCCATAGCCGGTCATGCCGGTGCCGGACCCGTCCACGCTGCAACCGATCTCACCGATGACGGCACCATCCGACCGGCGGATGACGAAGAAAGGGGCCTGCTTCACCGGCGACACCGGCAGAGGTCACCATCTGCATCACCTCGGCGGAGAACTCGGCTGGGTAGTCCGGCGCGAACACCAGCCCGACGGGTCGTTGACCAGCAAGCAGCGTCGTGGCCTCGGGTGGTTGGACCGCCCGGAGCTGCAGGCGGTCGGTGGTCAGCATGTTCACCGTCGCATGGTGTCCCCGACGGCTCGATTCCGGCAACGGGTTTCTCGGCGGCCCGAGCGCGCCTGTCCGGATCTAGGCTCGGCGAATGAGAGCAGAGTTGCCACCGCGGGCACAGGTGGTTGTGGTCGGGGGCGGCATCGTCGGTTGCAGCGTTGCCTACCACCTGGCACGACGGGGCTGGACCGATGTCGTGCTGCTCGAACAGAACACGCTGACCTCGGGCACCACCTGGCATGCCGCCGGGCTGGTCACTCTGGCCCGACCAACACATGGCACGACGGCGCTGGTCAAGCACAGTCTGGAGGTCTTCGAGGGCCTCGAGGCCGACACCGGCCTGCACACCGGGTTCCGGCGTACCGGGACGCTGCACCTGGCGATGACCGACGATCGCTGGCACGAGTTGCGCCGGCAGGCATCCGGGCACCGCGGCGCGGGCGTCGAGGTCCGCGAGATCGACGCCGAGGCTGCCGCAGGGCTGTTCCCGCTGCTGCGCCCGGCCGGCATCGTCGGTGCGCTGCACTATCCGAGCGACGGTCGCGGCAACGCCACCGACACCACGATGTCGCTGGCCCGTGGCGCGCGGATGCGTGGCGTCTCGATCCACGAGCACATCCGGGCCACCGGGGTGCTGCGCGACCGGGCCCGAGTCACCGGTGTCACCACCGACCACGGCGATATCGAGTGCGAGGTCGTGGTCAACTGCACCGGCATGTGGGGCCGGGAGTTCGGCCGACGCGCCGGGGTGACGGTGCCGTTGCAGGCGTTGCACCACTACTACGTCGTCACCGAGGAGATCGCCGGGCTACCGCCGAACATGCCGACCATCAAGAGCAGCGACGACTTCTCCTACGTCAAGGACGACGCCGGGACGCTCATGGTCGGCTTCTTCGAGCCGGGCAGCAGGCCATGGTCACCGCGCGGCATCCCGGAGGGTCCGGGATTCGTCAGCCTCGGTGAGGACTGGGACCATATCGGCCCGTTCTTCGAGCGGATGGTCGAGCGGATTCCGATCCTCGCCGAGACGGGTATCCGATTGTTCTTCGCCGGGCCCGAGAGCTTCACGCCGGACGGCTTCTTCCATTTCGGCCCGGTGGCCGGAGTCGACAATTACTGGGTGGCCGCCGGGTTCAATTCGATCGGGTTCCTCACCGGTCCGGGCGCGGGGAAGGTGCTGGCGGACTGGATCGTCGACGGCGCGGCGCCGATGGACCTGCCCGAGGTGGACCCGCGGCGGTCGATGCGTCATCAGACCAACCGCCGCTACCTCGCAGTGCGGGTGCCGGAGACCTTGGATCTGGCCTATGACATGCACTGGCCCGGCCTGCAGCGATCCAGCGCCCGCGGGATCAGGCGCAGTCCGGTGCACGCTCACCTGGCCGCCGCAGGTGCCTGCTTCGGTGAGTTGGCCGGGTGGGAGCGGGCCAACTGGTTCGGCGACCCCGGGTCCTCCCCGGTCTACGACTACTCCTACGGCCGCTCGGCCTGGCTGGAACGATCCGGGCAGGAGCATCGTGCGGTGCGCGCGGGTGTCGGGGTGTTCGATCTCAGCTCGTTCGGGAAGTTGCTGGTCGCCGGGCGCGACGCCGAGGCGGTGCTCCAGCGGGTCTGTGCCAACGACGTCGGTGTCGAGCCGGGACGGATCGTCTACACGCAGTGGCTGAACTCCGCCGGCGGGATCGAGGCCGACGTCACCGTGTCCCGGCTGGCCGAGGACCGCTTCGTGGTGATGACAGCCGCCGCGTCCGTCGGCCGCGATCTGGACCACCTACGCCGCTACATCGGCGAGGACTTCGCGACCGTGACCGACATCAGCGCCGGCGAGGCGATGCTCGCGGTGATGGGGCCCCGGTCACGGGAGCTGCTGCAGCCGCTGACCGACGCCGACCTGTCCCACGAGGCGTTCGGTTTTGGCACCTGGGCCGAGATCGACCTCGGGTACACCTACGTCCGCGCCAACCGGATCACCTACGTGGGTGAGCTGGGATGGGAGCTGATGATCGCCGCCGACCAGGCGGTCCACGTCTATGAGACGCTGGTCGGGGTCGGCGAAACCGTTGGGTTGCGTCACGCCGGCTACCACGCGCTGAACTCGCTGCGGCTGGAGAAGGCGTACCGCAGCTGGGGGCACGACATCGGCAGCACCGACACCCCGCTGGAGGCGGGGCTCGGCTTCGCCGTGGCCTGGGACAAGCCCGGCGGGTTCGTCGGCCGGGACGCCCTGCTCGCCCGATGCGGCAACGGGCCACCGCGGCGACGGCTGGTACAGCTGCTGCTGACCGACCCCGAGGCGATCCTCTGGCACGACGAGCCGGTGTGGCGCGAGGGCCACATTGTCGGGTCCGTCGCGTCGGCCGGCTACGGCTGGACCCTCGGCGGCGCCGTCGGTCTCGCCTACATCACGGCCCAGGACCCGCTGACCCAAGCGTGGCTCGACGCGGCGACGCTGGAGGTCGAGGTGGCCGGCGAGCGGGTGCCCGCCCGCGCCTCGTTGCGCCCGATGCTCGACCCGGGCAACACGCGGGTCCGCAGCTAGCGCGGCTCCGGGGTCAGCTGCTGGCCTTCATGAAGGCGGTCAGGTCAGTGGCGACCCGTTCCGGCTGCTCCCACACCACCAAGTGGCCGGTGTCGTCGTAGACGACCAGGCGCGAACCTGGGATGGCGGCAGCCATGGCCTGCTGGTCCGCGCGCGGAAGGAGATCGTCGTGGTCACCCCAGATGATGAGGGTGGGGGCGGAGATCGTTCCCGTTTCAGTAGGTACCGGTGCTGCGCAGAGGCCCCTCAGGGTGTCACGCCAGACATGCGCCGGCAGGCGGAGTCCGTCCTGAACTCGGGCCTCGACGAACGAGTCCGGGACGTCATGCTGGCGCGGGACCCAGGTCAGAGACCCTCGGACCCACGCCGGGTCGACCGGGTCGTCGAGGCGCTCCACCTCGGCCGCGAACGCGGGACGGCCATGCAGGCTGCGTGGTGACCCGACCAGCACGAGCCCGGCCACCCGGTCGGGGCTGTCGAGTGCCACCTGTTGAGCGACATAGCCGCCGCTGGAGGAGCCCACGAGAACCGCGGAGGCCAAACCGACCGCGTCCATGAAGGCCTCAACGTCCTTCGAGAACGACGTGAGCGAGTACCCACCGGTCGGCTTGTCAGCGTCACCATGGCCACGTTGGTCGATCGCCAGAACATGCAGCGACGGCGGCAGCAGAGGGAAAAGCCGGTCAAAACAATGCAACGACTCGGCCCAGGCGTGCAGCAGCAGGACCGGCGGCCCTGACGGATCGCCTTGCACGACGTAGGGCAGCGAAACTCCTGTGGCAAGGTGAACCCTGCGGACGACTTGCTCCGGAGCCACTCTGCCAGGGTATGGGGACCGCGAGGCCGCTAATTGCCAGGTGACGGTGACCCTGGAATCGCGGCTGGATCGACCACGGCGGGGCGGTGGGGGTGGTCGTAGCGGATGACCAGGTCGGAGCGCGCCGCAGGGTCGCACTCGTCGAGGTATCGCGCCCAGGCTGCTGGGCGCGGATCATCGGACGAGGGAAAGCGGCGGGTCAGGGCGGCGGCGGACACGGCCAGCGCAACGACCAGGTCGAAGCAGCCGGACAGCTCCCACCGCAGCAGGTAGGGCCCGTCGACCACCGCGACCAGGCCCGGGACCGCCGATCGGAGCGCGTCGCGAGCGGGGCGGTCCGCCTCGGCGTCCCACAACCGGGGCAGCCACCGCATCACGGCGGGATCGGCCAACGGGTCGAGCACCTCGCGCGTCAGGCCGGCCCAGTCCACCCACCGCTCGTACGCGGCGTCGGCATCGGCCGGCCCGTACTCCAGCCGCACCGACCGCCGGTGCAGGTAGTCGCCGGCACTGACCCTCGCCACCGCCCGTCCGGCGGCCGCCAGTTCGATGACTACCGCGTCGGCCAGCCGGCCGCTGTCGCCAGGATCGGCCGCGTCGATGCCGACCCTGACCGCCACACGCCGCTCGACGGCTCCCGGCACCATCGCCGCGGCGCGCGCTGCGACTTCGGCCGCCAGCGCGGCCGGAGTGATCGACCGGATCCGGCCGGACGAGGCGCTCAGCGCACCGACCAGCGCCGGATCGCGGGCCACTCGTGCTCCAGTCCCAGCACGCCGTAGCTGGCCGTCTCCAAGCGGAACATCCGACCCGCCTCCGGCGCCATACCCAGCCAGCGCGCGGTCAGTACCCGCAGCGAGTGGGCGTGCGCCACCAGCGCCACATTCCCCTGTGCCAGCGCCGGACGGGCCGCCGCGATGGCCCTGTCCAGTCTGTCCGCGAGTTGACCGATGCCTTCACCCTGGGTCTGACCTGGCACGACGCCATCTGTCCAGACACTCCAGTCCGTCCCCAGCCGGGTCCGGATCTCGGCGGTGGTCAGCCCCTCGTAGCCGCCGTAGTCCCATTCCACGAGGTCGGGGTCCAGCACCATCGGTTCCAGGCCCGCCAGCTCAGCGGTGTGGCACGCCCGCCGCAACGGGCTGACCCGAACCTGGGCGAACTCCAGCCCCGCCAAGGACTCTCCCAGCTCGCGCGCCTCGGTGACACCAGCCTCGGTGAGCTCCAGATCCGTCAGGCCGGTGTGCTTGCCCGCCGCACTCCACTCGGTGGCACCGTGCCGGATGACATACAGCAGTCCCTGATCAGTGGCCACGAGCGCGACGCTAGCGGCTGGCCCACGAGGGTGACACTCGGCACGGGGCGCAGTGGCGGAGGTGGCGGGATTTGAACCCGCGAGAGGGCTTTACCCTCAACCCGCTTAGCAGGCGGGCGCCATAGGCCTCTAGGCGACACCTCCACTGCACGGCAAGGGTAGCGCCATCGCGGGTCCGCGGGCCCGCCGCAGGCTAGCGTTCGGCCATGCAGCAGGCGCAGCGCACCGAGGCGGCAGTAGGGGAAAGTGCCGCCGCCGATCGGGAGCGGCTGTCCTGGCCGCTGTTCGGCGAGGCGTCGCGCGACCTCGCGCGGCTGGTGGCGGCCGACGGCTACCGGCCCGACATGATCCTCGCGATAGCCCGGGGCGGCCTTCTGGTGGCGGGGGCGCTGGGCTACGCGCTCGGCGTCAAGAACCTCTACACGGTGAACGTCGAGTTCTACACCGGCGTCGACCAGCGCCTGGACGTGCCGATGATCCTGCCGCCGGTGCCCGACCTGGCAGAGGTGGCCGACGCCCGGGTGCTGGTGGCCGACGATGTCGCGGACACCGGTCACACCCTGAAGCTGGTCGAGGAGTTCGCCGGTGGCCGGGTGGCCGAGATCCGACACGCCGTGCTGTACGAGAAGTCGCGGTCGGTCGTCGCCTGCGACTACGTGTGGCGTCGCACCGACCGATGGATCGACTTCCCGTGGAGTGACCGACCACCGGTGGTCTAGGGCCCGCCCTCGAACCCCCGGCACCAAACGCTCGTCCGCTCGAAACTTTCAGACTCAGTCGACGAAAGTCTTGCGGAGGGGTCCACTTCGCAGCTAATGTCCGTATCGGCATCACGCTCTGCACTTTCCTCACCACCCTCTGATCGCGCAACGGGGCGCACTGTCACTCTCCAGCGGACACCGACGTCCGACGGGGCCGACCGGGCGGGCGTCCGAACGTCCTGATTCTGAGTGATTCACGCCCCCCGGGAGAGTTCGATGACCCCTGCCCTGCGACCCTCGCTGCCCCACCGTCGACCCCACCTCGCCATCCTGACCGCCGGGGCGCTGCTCGCCGCGACGATCATCGCCGTCCAGCCCGTCACGCCTGCGGCTGCCGCGGCGTTCCAGCAGGTGACCCTTGCCATCGGGGTCCCGGAGGTGGGCGAACCGATGTCCCTGGCGGTGCTGCCGGATCGCAGCGTGCTGCACACCTCACGCAACGGCACGCTGCGGATCACCGACGCCGCAGGCAACACGAAGGTCTCGGGCACGCTGTCGGTCTACAGCCATGACGAGGAGGGGCTGCAGGGCGTCGGCGTCGACCCCGGCTTCGCCACCAATCGGGCCATCTACCTCTACTACGCACCGACACTCAGCACGCCGCTGGGCGACGCCCCGTCCGATGGTCCGGCCACGGCCTTCGCCCCCTACGAGGGGGTGAACCGGTTGTCCCAGTTCACGCTGAACCTCGACGGCACACTCAACCTGACCAGCGAACGGGTCGTGCTCGATGTCCCGGCGACCCGCGGCATCTGTTGCCACGTCGGTGGCGACATCGACTTCGACGCAGCCGGCAACCTGTACCTCAGCACCGGCGACGACAGCAATCCGTTCGCCTCCGACGGCTACACCCCGATCGACGAGAGGTCCGGCCGAAACCCCGCCTACGACGCGCAGCGGACCTCGGGCAACACCAACGACCTGCGCGGCAAGCTGCTGCGCATCAAGGTCGCCGCCGACGGCTCCTACACCGTCCCCAGCGGGAACATGTTCGCTCCGGGCACCGCCGGCACCCGCCCCGAGATCTACGCGATGGGCTTCCGCAACCCCTTCCGGATGTCCGTCGACAAGGCCACGGGCGTGGTCTACCTGGGCGACTACGGCCCCGACGCCGGGTCCGCCAGCGCGAGTCGCGGCCCGGGTGGGCAGGTGGAGTTCGATCGGATCACCGGGCCGGGAAACTACGGCTGGCCGTACTGCACCGGGCGCAACGACTCCTATGTCGACTTCACGTTCCCCACCGGACCGTCGGGCGCGACGTTCAACTGCGCGGGCGGGCCCACCAACAACTCACCGCGCAACACCGGACTGACCACGCTGCCCGCGGCGCAGCCCGCCTGGCTGCCCTACGACGGCGGCTCGGTACCCGAATTCGGCAGCGGCAGCGAGTCCCCGATGGGCGGCCCGGTCTACCGCTACGACGCGGCCAACCCCAGCGATGTGAAGTTCCCCGCCTCGTACAACGGGCACTTCTTCGCCGGTGAGTTCGGGCGCCAGTGGATCCGCGACATCGAGGTCACGGCGAGCGGCGGCGTGGGCGCGATCAACACGTTCCCGTGGTCGGGCAAGCAGGTGATGGACATGGCGTTCGGCCCGGACGGTGCGCTGTACGTCCTGGACTACGGCACCAGCTACTTCGGCGGTGACGCCAATTCCGCGCTGTACCGGATCGACTACGTCGACGGCAACCGTGCACCCACCGCCATCGCGTCCGCGACACCGACCTCCGGCGCGCTGCCCCTGACCGTCCAGTTCACCGGCAGCGGCTCCGCGGACCCGGACGGCGACGCGCTGTCCTATGCCTGGGACCTCGACGGTAACGGCACCACCGACTCCACGGCCGTCAACCCGAGCCGCAGCTACAGCACAGCGGGGACCTACAACGCCAAGCTCACCGTCACCGACCCCGGCGGCAAGAGCGGTTCGGCCAACGTCCTCGTGACACCGGGGAACACGGCACCAACGGTCCGGATCACCGGACCGGTCAACGGATCAGTGATCAATTTCGGTGACACGGTCTCCTACCAGGTGTCGGTGACCGACCCGGAGGACGGCACGATCGACTGCTCCAAGGTGTCGATGACCTACATCTTCGGCCACGACCTGCACGGCCACCCGCAGACCACGGTGAACGGCTGCAGCGGCACGATCGCCACGTCCGCCGACGGCGAACACGACGCCAACGCCAACGTGTTCGGCGTGTGGCGAGCCAGCTACACCGACGCCGGCGGGCTGACCGGCATCGCGGAGAGCAAGACCCAGCCGTCCACCCGGCAGGCCGAGCACTACTCGAACTCCAGCGGGATCGCGCTGTACGACAAGACGACAGCCCGTGGCGGGAAGACCGTGGGCAGCATCAACAACGGCGACTGGGTCTCCTTCACCCCGTACAACCTGACCGGGGTCACCGGCTTCACGGCCCGCGTCTCCTCCAACGGCGCCGGCGGCACCCTGTCCCTGCGCAGCGGCTCCCCCACCGGCACCCTGCTCGGCTCGGCCACCGTCGGCAACACCGGCAGCTGGGAGACCTTCACCGAGGTCAGCGGCGCCATCGCGGCGACCACAGCCACCAGCGAGCTGTACCTGGTGTTCACCGGCGGCGCCGGCGCGCTGTACGACGTCGACGAGTTCACCCTCACCAAGACCACCACGCCGCCCTCGACGAACTACAAGGTGCTCGTCTTCTCCAAGACCGCCGGCTTCCGGCACTCCTCGATCGGCCCGGCCATCACCGCCATCCGCTCGCTCGGACAGGCGAACGGCTTCACCGTGGATGCCACCGAGGACGCCGCTGCCTTCACCACCACAAACCTGGCTCAGTACCGCGCCGTGGTATTCCTGTCCACGACGGGCGACGTGTTGAACACCACCCAGCAGGCCGCTTTCGAGTCCTACATCCGGGGCGGCGGGGGATACGCCGGCATCCATTCGGCGGCCGACACGGAATACAGCTGGCCGTGGTACGGCAGCCTGGTCGGCGCCTACTTCTCCTCGCATCCCGCCAACCAGCAGGCCACCATCACCGTCGAGGATCGAACCCACGCCTCGACCGCGCATCTGGGGGCCACGTGGTCCCGCTTCGACGAGTGGTACAACTACGGCACCAACCCGCGATCCCGCGTCAACGTGTTGGCCACCCTGAACGAGAGCAGCTACAGCGGTGGCACCATGGGCAGCGACCACCCGATTGCCTGGTGCCAGTTCTATGACGGCGGCCGGTCCTGGTACACCGGTGGCGGCCACACCGACGAGTCCTACGCCGAGGTGGACTTCCGGGCGCACCTGCTGGGCGGCATCCGTTACGCGGCCGGGGTGGCAGGTACCAGTTGTGGCGCCGGCGGTGTCGAGAGTGGGTACACCTCGCTGTTCAACGGCAGCTCCACGACCGGCTGGTCCCAGGCGGGGCCCGGGTCTTTCACGCTGAGCAATGGTGTCCTGACGTCCCAGGGCGGCCTCGGCATGCTGTGGTATTCCGCCCAGGAGTTCCGCTCGTATTCGCTGAAGCTCGACTGGCAGGTCGAGGGCGACGACAACTCCGGGGTCTTCGTCGGGTTCCCGGCGGGCAGCGACCCGAATATCGCCATCACTCAGGGCTACGAGATCCAGATCGACCCGACCGATACCGCCGACCGCACAACTGGGGCGATCTACGGATTCAAGGGCGCCGATATCGCTGCCCGCGACGGCGCACTGCGACCCGCCGGCCAGTGGAACACCTACGAGATCGTGGTGGAGGGGCAGCGGCTGACCGTCTTCCTCAACAATGTCAAGATCAACGAGTTCACCAGCACCGACCCCGCCCGTGACCTCACGCAGGGCCATATCGGCATCCAGAACCACGGCAGCGGCGACACCGTGCTGTTCCGCAACATCAGGATCAAGGAGTTGGGGACCACCGGCACCACGGTGACCCTGCAGGGCGAGTCGTTCGCCGCCACCGGCGGGGTGCAGCCGTTCAACAAGCCCGCCGCCCGCGGCGGCGCCGTGGCCGGATTCATCGCCGCCGGTGACTGGATCCGCTACGACGGCCTGGACCTGACCAAGCTGTCGCGCGTCGACGCCCGGGTGATGCCAGGCGAAGCCCCCGGCACCATCGAGTACCGCACCGGCTCCCCCACCGGACCCCTGCTGGGCAGCGCCCAGGTCACGGCCACCGGCAACTGGAGCACCTTCGTCGACGTCGGCGCCACCACGGCCACCAGCACCGTCACCTCGCTGTACCTCGTCTTCAGCGGCGGCGCCGGAGCCATGTTCGACGTCGACGAGATCACCCTCACCAGCGCCGCGCCTCCGGCCGGTACCACCAACCTGGCGCTCAGCCGGCCGGCTACGGCCACCAGTGTGGAAAACGCGTCCTACCCGGCCGGCAACGCGGTCGACGGCATCGGCACCACCCGGTGGTCCAGCGCCTTCGCCGACCCGCAGAGCATCACGGTCGACCTGGGATCGGCCCGGACCGTCAGCCGGGTCAAGCTGGTGTGGGAGGCCGCCTTCGGCCGCTCGTACACCATTGCG